>Ga0172375_10003465_pt1 | contig 23916 bp, 25 predicted proteins | sample LakKiv1m_FD_114537 | JGI IMG/M metagenome (GOLD analysis project Ga0172375, IMG submission 114537) | Freshwater microbial communities from Kabuno Bay, South-Kivu, Congo - kab_092012_11.1m | ecosystem: Environmental > Aquatic > Freshwater > Lake | place: Democratic Republic of the Congo... | reverse complement strand
TGATAAAAATTCCTTGAATTTTGAGTCATTCGAATGTAATCTATTAGAGTATCCGCAGTATACTCGGCCAGCAGTTTTCCGCAGGTATAAGGTGCCTGCGGTACTTTTATCTGGGGATCACAAGAAAATAGATATCTGGAGAAATCAGGAGTCATCTAAAAGGACAAAACAAAGAAGGCCAGATCTAATTCATAAACCTGTAGAATTAATAAACAAAAAGCTATAATTTACGTACTGTGCATTCCGTGAATTATCTGCTATTAAAAGAAAGGAAACAAAATGAACAGTAAAATGAGATTAATTGATGCGTTATCAATGAGAAAAGATATCCCGGCGTTTAATGTCGGTGATACGGTTAAGGTTTTTGTAAAAATACCGGAAGGTCCGGACAAGGTGCGCTTGCATCCTTTTGAGGGTGTGGTTATCGCAAAAAATGGCACAGGGATTGGCACAAGTTTTACCGTGCGCAAAGTATCTTTTGGCGAAGGGATAGAGCGTGTTTTTCCAGTTCATACTCCAAGCATTGAAAGGATCGAATTGATCCGTTCCGGAAAAGTTAAAAGATCCAAACTTTACTATTTACGCAGCAAAGTAGGAAAACGCGCAACAAAAATAGAAGATAAGGAAGAGAAGGTAAAACAATCTTAGCTTAGAGCGAATAGCGTAGAACGGATAGGAATGTTTATTCACTAAACGCTATTTTGCTATTCGCTAAACGCTAATAATGCTCTATTACGAAAATAAACTAAAAAGCGAAGGCTTTAATTTTATTGTAGGCATAGATGAAGCTGGCCGCGGGCCGCTAGCGGGCCCGGTCGTAGCTTCGGCAGTTGTTCTTCTTGAAGATAATTTTGAAAACCGCATCGATGATTCCAAAAAACTTAGCTCTTTGCAAAGAGATAAGGCGTACTCAGAGATTATTCAAAAAACAATTTTTGGCGTTGGTATCGTAAGCGAAAAAGTAATCGACCATATAAATATTTTACAGGCTACCCGCTTAGCGATGAAGGAAGCGGCCTTGCAACTTTTGGGCAAATTGGATCCCTCAACCAATAAAAATATTCATTTAATGATCGATGGGGCGATCAAGCTGGATTTAGATCTTCCATCTTTAAGCATTATTAAAGGCGATTCTAAATCTAAAAGTATTGCCAGTGCTTCTATATTAGCTAAGGTAACCCGGGACAGGATAATGGATGATTATGACAAGGTTTATCCCAACTATGGATTTATTGAACATAAAGGTTACGCAACCAAAAAGCATAAACTGGCGGTAAAAAAATTCGGGCCTTGCCAGATACATAGGACCACTTTTAATAGTGACTAGAGAAAACTTAAAGCTGGGCCGGTCTGGCGAAGAATTGGCCAAAGAATTTTTAAAGAAAAACGGTTATAAAATTTTAGCCTGTAATTATAAGGACCGTTTGGGCGAGATCGATATAGTGGCACAAGAAGGAGAGATCATCTGCTTCGTGGAAGTTAAGACCCGCAAGGGTTTGAGATTTGGCTTGCCTGAGGAAGCGGTATTTAATAAAAAACAAAAAAAGCTTTCCTTTGCGGCACTCAAATTTTTAAAAAGCAATAATCTTTTGGATGTTAATTCCAGATTTGATGTTGTTTCTGTAGTTTTAGAAGCAGGGCTTGTCCAAATTAAACTGATAAAAAATGCGTTTGAATTTGATCTAACCCATTAAAATATGTTTTCAAAAAATCCATCCTTAAAAAATCCTAAAAAAATACCAATAGAAAAAATCGCTTCTAAATTAAAAATCAATAAGAAATATATTATTAACTACGGCAAGTTTATGGCCAAGGTTGATATTGGTATACTGGATAAATTAACTTCAAAGCGTAATGGTAAGTATATTTTAGTTACCGCCATGACTCCAACTCCTTTGGGAGAGGGTAAAACTGTGACTACTATCGGCCTTTCCATGGCTTTGAACAGGATCGGTGCTTTGGCTAGCGCATGTATCAGGCAGCCATCTTTGGGCCCGGTATTCGGGATTAAAGGCGGCGGGGCCGGGGGAGGAGCTTCTCAGGTTGTGCCCCTTGAAGATATTAATCTGCATTTTACGGGTGATTTTCATGCCGTAGGGATAGCGCATAATTTAGCCGCAGCTTTCCTGGATAACTCGATCTTTAGGGGTAATATCCATAATATTGACCCACAAGCAATCAGCTGGCGCAGAGTTATCGATGTCAGCGACAGGTCTTTGCGTGATATTAAGACTTGTTTAGATCCAAAAGAAGATGGTATTACCAGAGACTCTGGTTTTGATATTACAGCTGCTTCTGAGATTATGGCGATCCTTGCACTGTGCCAGAGCCGCAAAGATTTAAGAACCCGGCTGGATAAAATAGTGCTTGCTGATGATCTTAAAGGCAACCCCGTTACTACTAAAGATATCAAGGTGTCCGGGAGCATGGCAGCATTGCTGAAAGACGCGATTAATCCTAATTTAGTCCAAACTATTGAGAATACGCCCTGTTTTATACATGCCGGGCCGTTTGGCAACATTGCCCATGGCAATAATTCTATTCTTGCGGACCGGATAGCCTTAGGGCTTTGCGATTATGTGGTCACGGAGTCTGGATTTGGCGCGGATTGCGGAGCGGAAAATTTTTTTAATATTAAATGCAGGGTAAGCGGGCTTATTCCTGACGCGGCAGTTTTAGTTTGCTCCGTACGGGCATTAAAGGCACACAGCGGCAGGTTCAAAGTTAATATTTGTAACAGTCTTAATCCTGAACTTTTGCAAGAAAATATCCCCGCGATAGAAGAGGGCCTGGGCAATTTAAAGAAACAGGTTGAAAACGTTTCGATATTTGGCGTTCCTGTGGTGGTAGCGATCAATAAATTTGAAACTGATACGCAAGAAGAATTGGATTTTATTAAAAAGAAGGCAATTGAATTCGGGGCCGTTGATTGCCAGGTAAGCGAAATGTTTAAAAAAGGTTCTCTTGGCGGGATTGACCTGGCTAAGAGTGTGGTTAAAGCCTGTAAAATGCCTAAAGATTTTAAGTATTTATTCCCGCTTGAACTGCCGATAAAAGATAAAATTAAAATTATTGCCACTAAGATCTATGGCGCTAAAGAAGTGAGCTATTCCGAACTTGCTGAAAATAAGATTAGGGTGTATACTCAACGCGGTTGGGATAAGCTGATGATTTGCATGGCCAAGACCCAGCTATCTTTGTCAGCTGATCCGCATTTAAAAGGCAGCCCAAAAGATTTTGTCCTGCCGATAAGGGATATCCGTGCTTCGGTAGGCGCGGGATTTCTTTATCCGTTATGCGGATTGATTCAAACTATGCCGGGTTTGCCGGCATGCCCAGTTGGGGAAAAAATCGATATTGATGAGTTTGGGAATATTATAGGGTTGCATTAATACAATGTTAAATCACAATAACAAACTACAAATTACAAATAATTCCAAAAATCAAATTACCGAAATCACAAGGTGTTTTATTTGGAATTCGTTTTTTTTGATATTGTAATTTGTTTGTAATTTAAAATTTGTGATTTGTAATTTTTACAATTAAGGAGTTATATGTATAAAGATGCTACGTTAAAGAAGTATCTAACGGATCTTTCAGCTAAGCTTCCTGCACCGGGCGGCGGGTCAGCCGCGGCATTGACAGCTGCTCAAGGCGCTGCTTTAGTAAGCATGGTAGTTAATTTTACGGTCGGTAAAGAAAAATATGCTAAATACGAAGAGGAATTAAAAAAAATCCTGGAGCATTCAGAGAAACTAAAAGAAGAATTTTTGAACTTGGTAGACCTGGATATTATAGCTTTTAAAAGTAAGAATATCCGTGATTCTTTGAATGTCCCGTTTATGGTTTCCAGGCTTTGTTATGAGTGCATGAAATTGACTGCGCCTTTGGTGTCCAAGGGGAACAAAAATTTGATCAGTGATTTGGCTGTAGCAGCCGCTTTATTAGAATCCGCGTATGCTTGTGCCTGCGTAAATGTGCAGATCAATTTAAAAACTTTATCCGATAAGAAATTGACTTATTCGATGGGGAGAGAATTGAATAAAAAAGCTAAACTTATGAAGAAGATGCGTCATGATATAGAGGAAAAGGTTGGCAAAATTATAAGTGCCTAAGGAGGCAATATGGTTCAATTACTTGAAGGCAGGCCTTTAGCTATAAAGATTCAAGACCAGCTTAAGCGTGAAATCAGTTCTTTTAAAGATAAACTAATCTTAGCTGCTATTCAGGTTGGACAGAACGCTTCTTCCCTGGCTTATGTGAGATCGCAACAAAAATTAGCTGAAAGTTTAGGGATCACTTATCAATTTCATCAGCTGCCAATTGATATAACCGAGGGTTCTTTGATCGGCTTGATCGAAAAAATAAACTCGGATAAAACTGTTAACGGGCTGATTGTTCAAATGCCCCTTCCGGAACACATTGATTATAAAAAGATAAGAGAGTTAGTTTCACCGGAAAAGGATGTTGAGGGTGTGCACCCGCAGAATTTAGGCAGGATTATTCTTGGCGCTTCAAGTGCAACAGGTGCCAGGATCGTTCCTTGTACTGCTGCCAGCGTTATGGAACTTTTAAGTTCGACCGGTGTTGACCTAACCGGCAAAGAGGCAGTTATAGTCGGCCGTAGTGTCATAGTAGGTAAACCCTTGATGCTTTTATTGCTTGAAAAGTCGGCCACAGTAACGGTTTGCCACAGCGGGACTTCAAAAGCCGGAAAATTAGAGAGCCATATTAAAGGAGCAGATGTTTTAATTGTGGCTATGGGTAAACCTGAATTCGTAAAAGGCGGCTTAATAAAAGAGGGTGCTATTGTAATTGATGTTGGTATAAATCAGGTCAATGGAAAAATAATCGGCGATGTCGAATTTGAAGCCGCTAAAAATAAAGCCTCCTGGATTACCCCTGTACCTGGAGGAGTAGGGCCTTTGACAGTTACCATGTTGATGCGTAATTTGATCGAGGCAGCTAAGTTGCAACGGGGATAAATTTATTTTTAAAACGGCACCATAAAAGAGAGGCAGGCTATGGATACTCCAAAGTTTTCCTGGAAAGAAGCGGTCGGTTTTGGCTGGGATACTATGAAAGCGAATCTTTGGTTTTTTGTGGGATTGCTTTTTGCTGCATTTCTGATCAAGTTCATCCCCTCACAATTGGCGGAAATGTTTAAAAAAAGCAATATATCTTTGTATATTATTTTTACCATAATATCAATATTTTTTGGCGCTTTAGTTGATATGGGGCTGATTAGGACCTCTTTAAAAATGTGTAATAAGGAAAAAGGCGACATTTTTGACCTGTTTAATTGTTATCCGATATTTTTTAAATATATGTTTGCTGCGATTCTATACGGCCTGATGATTTTGGGGGGATTTTTACTTTTAATCGTTCCGGGCATAATTTTGGCGATCAGAGGAGGAATGTATCAATTCTTAATAATTGATAAGGGTTTAGGCCCTATTGAGTCCATAAAAGAAAGTCTCAGGATTACAAAAGGCTCAGGATGGGATCTGTTTAGCTTATATTGTATTTTACTTGGTATTAATATTTTAGGCATATTAGCTTTATTTTTAGGGTTATTTGTGACAGTCCCTGTTACCATGGTAGCCACGGCTTTTGTTTATCGAAAATTACTGGTGGTTGTTCAAGAGAACAAGGAAAAACTAGCTAACCTAACTGCCCAAGGTTAAATAAATAATTAATGAATTTTAGAGAAAAGGTAGACTCAGGAAAATTTATTCTTACTTCAGAGATCGGCCCTCCTAAGGGGTTTGAAACAGATGCCCTTTTGAATAATGCTGAGTTAGTCCGAGGCAGAGTAGATGCTTTTAGTGTAACTGATTTACAAAGTTCCACAATGCGTTTAGGTTCTTTGGTAACCAGTTTAAAACTTAAAGAGCATAATTTTGAGCCTATATTTCAGGTTACCTGCCGCGACAGGAACCGGCTGGCTTTGCAATCTGATATACTTTCTGCTGCCGCTTTGGGGCTGGAAAATATTTTGATATCAACCGGAGACCACCCGATGTCCGGTGATCATCCCGAAGCCAAGGCCGTATTTGATTTAGACTCAGTACAATTATTGCAAGTAATAAAGGGGCTGGAATCCGGTTTTGATATGAAAGGCAACAAGTTAACCGGTACCTCGCCAAAGTTCTTTAAAGGAGCGGCAGTTAATCCCGGGGCAGATCCTTTGGAGCCCGAGATCATCAAAATGGAGAAAAAAATTGCCGCCGGAGCGGAATTCTTTCAAACCCAGGCAGTTTTTGATATTGGATTGTTTGAAAAATTCATTTCCAAGACTGAACATTTGAAAGTTCCGGTTTTTGCGGGTATTATTTTACTTAAGTCCGTATCAATGGCCAGGTACATGAATAAAAATGTTGCCGGTATAAATATTCCGGATGAGCTGATCAAAAAAATGGAAGAGGCTCAAGATAAGGTTGCTTTGTCAGTTGAAATAGCTTCTAAATTGATCAAGGGATTAAAACCTATCTGCAGGGGTTTGCATTTAATGCCTATAGGCTGGGACAAAATTTTACCCACTGTGCTGGATGCCAGCGGTTTATAAATAAGAAGGTGTTAGGCTATATGAAAAAAATAGTAATCATAGGAAATTCTGCGGCGGGTTTTACAACGGCAAAAACATTAGCACAAAAGAATCATGATCTTGAGATAACGGTGATTTCTAAAAATGGCTACCCTTTTTACCATAAGGGCCTGCTTATAGATTATTTAGCCGGAAAAACCAAGGAAAATGATATTTTTTTAGCCGAAGAAAAATTTTATCAGGATAACTCAATAAAATTAATTAAGTCAGCTGAAGTTATCCGTATTGATGAAAAGCGCCAAAATGTGGTTTTAAAAGACAGGACTAAAATCAATTATGATTTTTTGGTAATTGCTTCTGGCCAAAAAACCAAATTGCCGGATATCCCCGGGAAAGCAAAAGAAGGCGTCATTACGCTTAATTCTTTAGATGACGCGAAAGAGGCAAAAGATAAGCTTTTGATTGCCGGCACAATTTGCGTGGTCGGCCATGGCGATTTAGCTTTCCATTTGGCAAATGTACTGGCTGATAAATCTAAAGAGGTAAAAATTATCGGTAATGTTAATATTGCTGGAGAGCTTCATGAAAAAATTGAGTTGATCGATAATGCGGCGGTAAAGGAGATCATTGGTGAATCTAAAGAGGTTCAGGCCTTAAAGCTGGATAGCGGCAAAGCTATCGGCACAGATTTGATTTTATTTGTAGGTAATTATATCCCCGAATCCGATTTTTTGAAAGATGCGGATTTTCAGCTGGACAGCGGCTATATTCTTGTTGATGACTATAATTTATCTTTGGGAAAAACAAATATTTTTGCTTGCGGTAGTATTGCCAGTAAATCTGGTGAAATTAAAGCTTTGAAAAACTGGGAAACTGCTGCCAATGAAGGTTCTCGGGTAGCGCAAAATATTATTAGTACTCTAAAAAATGAGCAGGAGAGTTTCGCATGTCAGAAGTCTTAGTTGATTTAGGGAAAAAAGGTGCCAATTCAGTTTTTATTGCTACAAAAGAAGCCTTAAGTAAAGTTATAAAAGAAAGAGGTGAAAATTGCAGCGTAAGTTTTGGAGAAACTAATTATTTTCTTCCTTTAATAAATTCTTTTTTGAAAATTGAAGTTAGGACTTTGGCTGACTGCGTTTTAGTTTTAAAGCAGGCAGAGGATTTAATAAACAATAGGCCGGCTGCGAACGGTTTTAAAATTGAAGCCTTGGGTGGAGTTTTAAATTTGGGAGTTGCTACACTCTTATGTGAAGAGATACTTGCAGCTATTGGTTATTTGAATAAGGAACAGCCAGCCGCCGGAGGCAGCGGATTTTTGCCGGATACCTTGCTGCGTTCTTTGGGCATTCAGCTGGTTGATGGCAGAATTGCCGGAATTGCTGTAATTTTAGGCCCGGCAAAGGATGCGGATTCAGCAGTAAAGCTGGTCAGGGATTTTCAATCCAGGAGTATTGTCAGTTTGTTGATTGGCAACACAGCGGGCAATTCTTTCAAGAAGCAATTAGAGAGTAAAAATATTGCCATGGGCCTGGAGAATTATATTGTTCCCGTGGGGGAAGATTATTTATCGGTGATCTACGCGGTTAACTGGGCGGTAAGGGCTCCTCTGACTTATGGGGGCTATAAAAGCGGGCAATGGAAAGAGATCTTGAATTACTCCAAAGAAAAAGTCCCTGCTTTTGTTGTTCTTTTAAGCCATGTTGATGAGGTTATCGTCGCTACAGGCTTGGGTGCATTAGCTATGGGATTCCCTATAATTACAGACTTGGAGGTCCCTCAATTAGGAAAGATCGATACAACTTTGTATGAAGCTTTGGCTACGGAAAAAGATTATAATAAATTAGCCAGTAAGTGTATTGAGGTGCGCGGGTTAAAAGTTAAGGTGAGTAATATTGCTATACCGGTGGCTTATGCTGCTGCTTTTGAAGGCGAAAGAGTAAGAAAAGAGGATCTGCACGCTGAATTCGGCGGCAAGGGCGGAGCATCTTTTGAATATTTAGTTACCAAAGATTTAAATGAAGTTCAAGACGGGTTGGTTGAACTAATCGGACCGGATATAGATAATTTAGGCCAGGGATCAAGGTCAATGCCTCTGGCTATTATTGTTGAGGTTGCTGGGCGCAAATGCCAGAAAGATTTTGAACCGATCCTGGAGCGTCAAATCCATCGTTTTGTGAATTACGCCATGGGAATCATGCATGTAGGCCAGCGCGATATGAATTGGATCAGGATTTCCAAGGATGCATTCAATAAAGGTTTCAGGCTTAAGCATATGGGTGTCCTTTTGCACGCTATGCTTCATCAGGAGTATAATGCTATCGTTAATAAAATACAGGTTAAACTTTACACAAAAAAAGAAGATGTGGAAAAACTTTTACCCGAAGCCAGGAAAAGCTATGATGAACGGGATGAACGTTTAAGCGGCATGACCGATGAGAATGTCGATACTTTTTATTCCTGCTTGTTGTGCCAGTCTTTTGCCCCGAACCATGTCTGTATTGTTACTCCTGAGAGGTTGGGCCTTTGCGGCGCTTATTCCTGGCTGGATGCTAAAGCCTCCTATGAAATTATGCCTACAGGGCCGAATCAGCCTATATTTAAAACTGGGCTTAAGGATCAGAAAACTGGAAAATGGGAAAGCATAAATGAGTTTATATACGCAAAATCTAATAAAACGGTCGAGGATGTAAGTATGTATTCAATGATGGATGCTCCGCAATCCTCTTGCGGGTGTTTTGAATGTATTGTTGCTATTGTGCCGGAAGCCAATGGGGTCATGGTGGTAAATAGGGATTATGTCGGCATGACACCTATCGGAATGACTTTTACCACACTTGCCGGTTCTGTCGGGGGCGGGGTGCAGACTCCGGGATTTTTAGGCGTTGGCAAACTCTATATTGTGAGCAAAAAATTCATTTCCGCTGAGGGTGGATTAAAGCGCGTAGTTTGGATGCCCAAAGAATTAAAAGCACTTTTGGCAGATAAGTTAAAGGCGCGGGCAGTGCAGATTGGAGAGCCGAATTTAATCGATAAAATCGCTGATGAAACCATTGCTACCACATTAGAAGGCTTAGTTGAACACTTGCAAAAAATTAAACATCCTGCTTTGGAAATGGAGTCGGTGATTTAAATAAAACTCTTGACGTTTATTAATAAATAATTATAATATAGACAAAAGAAAAATATGCCTTTATATACCCCCAAGAAATTCATAACATCAATAACCTTAATCATTTTTGTAATATGCGCAGTTGGATTAATTTTTGCGCAAGATCCTGTTCAGAATAAATCCAGCAATCAGGGTAATTTCACGCCAAATAATGCCAAAGAAGTACAAAAAGATTCCGCGGAAAATTATGCCAAATTCGTTAAACAACAGCAAAAAGCTCAAGCGCAAGAGGAAAAAGATTTAAGTTTGATTCAAAAAACTGCGCGGGAATACCGCCGGCAGGGGCTGGATAAGCAACACCAGGGAGATTTAGAATCAGCTTTGGGGTATTACCAAAAAGCGATTTCGCTGGATCCCAATTATGCTGTTGCTTATAATGATCTGGGTATAATTTATGAAACAATGAATATGCCCGAAAGAGCAGAGTATTGTTATTTGCATGCAGTAAAAATCAGGCCTAATTATTTAAGTTCTTATACAAATTTAGCATTGTTCTATGAAAACAATCGAGATCTTGCCAAAGCCGCATATTATTGGTCTAAAAGGGCGGATTTAGGTTCAATTGGTGATCCCTGGGTTGCCAAAGCCAGGAAACGCTTTGAGGATATCCAGTTGGTCACGGGGCAAAAAAAATTAAGCGATTTAAAGGAAGAGCAAACAATCAGTTTAATGAAAGATGTTGTGGTTAAAAAGGAAGTCCTTAAAGCGGATGAAAAAGCTCTAGCAAAAGATTATTTTTCCAAAGCAAAGCTGCAGTATAAAAAAGGATATGAAGTTGAAGCTTTAAAATTAGCCATTGAGGCGCAATTATTGGATTCTTCTAATAAGCAAGTGGGTGATTTTATTGAGAAGTTACAAAGAAGATTGTTGTCAAAATAAAAATAGAGGCTACAAAAATTAATTTCCTGCCAAAAATTCTCAAAAGGGCAATAATAATATAAATAAATGTTTAATGGTTAATAAAAGATTATATCTGATTGATGCTACTGCATTTTGTTACCGGGCTTTTTATGCCTTGAGAGGATTGTCTACTTCTTACGGCCAGCCAACAAATGCGGTGTATGGTTTTTTGAATATCCTAAATAAAATAATAAAAACAGATTCACCGGTTTATATGGCAGCAGCTTTTGATGTCTCGCGGGATACCTTCCGTTCCAAGAAATTCGCCGAATATAAGCTGCAGCGTCCGCCTATGCCGGATGATCTAAAAAGCCAGATACCTATAATAAAAGATATCATTGCTTCTTATGGCATTAAAATTATTGAAAAAGAGGGGTTTGAAGCTGATGATATCATTGCCACTTTTTCTAAAAAAGCTAAAGAAAGCTCCATACCGGTTATCATAATCAGCTCGGATAAGGATATTTTGCAGCTTGTAGACGATAATACAGAGGTTTTTAGCCCTCATAAAGACAGTGGTGTAACTTATAATAAGGAAACGGTAATAGAAAAATATGGAGTTACCGCAGATAAAATAATCGATATTATCTCCTTGATGGGGGATAGTTCCGATAATATACCCGGTGTTCCAGGGGTAGGGGAGAAGACCGCTTCAGGCCTGATCAAGGAATTTGGCAGCCTAAAAGACCTTATTTTAAATGTTGAGAAAGTTAAAAAGGATAAAATTAGACAATCGATAAAGGATAATATCGATACTTTAAAACTTAACACAGAATTGATCCGTTTAGATAATGATGTTGATATTGAGTTTGATCTTCAAGACCTTAAAATAAAAGAGCCGGATAATAAAAAGTTATTTGAAATTTTTAAAAAGCTGGAATTCCGGAAGTTACTTGAAAGTTTGCCCGCGGCAACCGAAGAAATGGCTCCGGCAGCGGTTATTCAAGTAAATGATGAAACGCTTAAAAGTTCTTTGAAAAATATAAAGGAATTATACTTATACGGCGATTCTTATCAGGATTTGGTTTTTTTTAACGGCAAAGAATGTTTTCGGATAGGTAGTATCGATAAAGAGATGAAAGCTGCTTTAGCTGATCCGGAAGTTAAAAAAATAGGCCATGACCTTAAGAAAGTTAAAGTTTTTCTAGCCAGCGAGGATGTTATTCTGGATGGATTATATTTTGATACCATGATAGCGGCTTACTTGGTGAATCCTTCAAAGGGCAGTTATAAATTAGGCGATATAGTTTTGGATTATTTAGGAGAGATGTTTTCCTTGGAATCCAAAGATTATTCTAAAGCCATTGAATTTATTGTTAAACTAAGGCCGATATTGGAGAAACTCTTGCAAGACAGGCAGCTGGTGAGCTTGTTTAGGGACATCGAGATGCCCCTTTCTGAAGTATTAGCGAAAATGGAAATAAAGGGGATAAAAATAGATACGGTTATTTTGAAAAAGTTGGGCGGCGAGATTGAGAAGCGGTTAATTCAGTTGATTACTCAGATTTATGATCTAAGCGGCACGCAATTCAATATCAACTCCCCAAAGCAATTAAGGCAGATCTTGTTTGAGAAACTCAAACTTCCGGTTATCAGAAAGAATAAAACCGGGCCCTCAACCGATGAAGAAGTTTTAAGGAAATTATCCGATATGCATGAGCTGCCTAAAGATCTTCTTGAGTACAGGCAGTTGACTAAATTAAAAAATACTTATGTTGATGCTTTGCCGTTATTGATCGATTCGAAATCAGGCAGGATACATACTTCTTTTAACCAGACTGTTACGGAAACAGGCAGGCTCAGCTCAAGCAATCCTAATTTGCAGAACTTGCCTATTAAAACCGATATAGGATCTAGGATCCGGCAGGCGGTTGTTGCATCTGATAAAAATAGCTATTTACTGGCCTGTGATTATTCGCAGATCGAATTAAGGATCTTAGCGCATATCTCTGGGGATGAGGTATTGATTTCTGCGTTTAAAGATGATCAGGATGTGCATAAAGCTACGGCAGGATTGATTTTTGGGGTAGATGAAAAAGTTGTTACCGATCAGATGAGGGAAGTGGCCAAAAGGGTTAATTTCGGCATAGTTTACGGGCTGACTTCATACGGGCTTTCCAAAGATCTAAAAGTCCCGGTTGACCAGGCACAGACTTTTATCGAAGCGTATTTTATCAGGTATCCTAAAGTAAAAGTATATATCGATACGGAAATCGAGAAGGCTCAAAAAAATGGTTTCATAACCACGATCCTGGGCAGACGAAGATATATACCCGAAATAAATAATAAGAATCTTGGGATCAGGCAATTTGCCCAGCGCCAGGCTGTGAATACCCCAATCCAGGGATCGGCAAGCGACTTAATTAAATTGGCGATGGTCGATATCAATAAGCAACTTAAAGAAAGAGGGTTAAAAAGTTCCATGCTTATCCAGGTCCACGATGAACTTGTTTTTGACGTGCCGCAAGATGAGCTGGGTGTACTGTCGGGCTTGGTGAAAGAAAGAATGGAAAATGTTTTAAAATTGTCAGTCCCGATAAAAGTAACAACAAAAATCGGTAATAATTGGCTGGAGCTTAAGGATATAGAATGAAAATTGTCATCTGCGCTTCTGAAGTGGTGCCTTTCGTTAAAACCGGCGGCTTGGCCGATGTTGTTGGAGCATTGCCTTTAGCGCTTGAAAAAGAATCTCAGGAAGTTGTGGTGGTTTTGCCTCATTATAAGGAAGTTGCCAGCTCCGGGGGCAAGGTAGAAAAAGATGGCAATGGCCTGTATTATTCGGTAATCGGCAAAAATATTAAAGTGTATTTTATTACCCAGGATAAATTTTACGGCCGTGATAATCTTTACGGGGATAAGCATGGTGATTATCCGGATAACCTTGAGAGGTTCTCTTATTACTGCCAGCAAACTTTAAAGCTTATAAAAAAGATCAATTTTGTACCCGATATTATCCACTGTCATGACTGGCAATCGGCACTAATACCGATATACCTTAAGGAATTTTTCAGTACGGATAGTTTTTATAAAAATACCAGGACTGTTTTTACGATACACAACTTAGGATACCAGGGATTGTTTGAAGCGGAAGAATATCCCCTGCTTGGGTTAAGCAGAAAATTTTTCGATCCCGGTGGTTTGGAGTTTTTTAAAAAAATTAACCTGCTTAAGGGAGGGATCGCGTTTGCTGACATAGTAACAACTGTAAGTCCCACATACAGCAAAGAGATCCAAACTGAAGAACTGGGTTTTGGACTGGAAGGCGTTTTGCAGAAGCGAAACGCGGATCTTTTTGGAATATTGAATGGCCTGGATTATTCAATTTGGAACCCTGAAATTGATAATATAATCTTCCAAAAATATTCAGCAAATAACTTGCAAGAAAAAGCTAAAGATAAAGAACAGCTGCAGAAATTATGTAATTTGCCGCTTGAACCGGATCTTCCATTGGTTGGTTTTGTCTCTAGGCTTGTGAATCAAAAAGGTTTGGATCTTTTGGCACAAAGTATCGAAACAATATGCATGATGGATTTGCAGCTGGTTATTTTAGGTACAGGAGATGTTAAATATCATCAGTTGCTTTTAGAAGTGGCCAAGAAACACAAAAAAAACTTTTCTTTGTATATTAAATTCGATGATGAGCTAGCGCATAAGATTTACGCTGGTTCAGATATATTCTTAATGCCGTCGCATTATGAGCCTTGCGGTTTAGGGCAGCTGATAGCTTTAAAATACGGCAGCGTACCGTTAGTGTATAAGACTGGCGGCTTAGCGGATACAGTTAACCCAGAAAATGGCTTTCTTTTTGAACGTTATAAAAAAGAAGATTTTATTAATATTGTCAAAGAAGCTATAAAAACCTTCTCTAATAAAGTTAAATGGGATAAATTAATGCTGAATGCGATGAATTGCAATTTTTCCTGGGATGTAGCAGCTAAAAAATATATTCAAATCTATGAAAAGGCAAAGCAGCAATAAAAAGATCGTTTTGGGCCTTACCGGAGGCTTTGGCACAGGTAAAAGCACGGTTTCTTCGATGCTAAAATCCCTAGGGGCTAAAATTATTGATGCTGATAAATTAGCCGGAAAGTACTTAAGGAAAAATACCCTTACTTATAAAAAAATTATCTCTGTTTTTGGAAGTGCTATCCTTAAAAATGGCAGGATCGAGCGCAGGAAATTATCCCTGGCTGCTTTTAAAAGTAAAGATTCCATCAGAAAGCTTAACAGTATTATTCATCCGGAAGTGATCAAGGATATAAAAAGAAAAATTGCCGCAGTTTCAAAAGGAATCATCGTTTTAGACGTGCCGCTTTTATTTGAGGCGGGGCTGGAAAAGGCGGCTGATAAGGTGGTAGTTGTAAAACTGGATAAGGCAAAGCAATTAGAGCGCATAAGAAAAAAGTCTTTATTAACTGATAAAGAAATAAACAAAAGAATAAAGGCGCAGCTACCCTTATCGTTTAAGATCCGCGAAGCGGATTTTGTAATAGATAATAACGGATCAATTGAAAAAACAAAAAAACAGATTGTGGCAATTTGGAACAAATTAGTGTCCCTCGCAGCTTAAACTAAGATTAGGTCTGCTTGGGATTAATTCGCGCTAATAACTTATGTCAGAAGTAAAAGTGATTACTCCGTAAGTTATGCGCTCATTAAGGAGGCAGTTGTGGAGAAATTAGATATCAGGAAATTAAAGGACATGAAAATCACCGAGCTAAACAAGCTGGCAAAGGAATTGAATGTTAACGGTATGAGTGGGCTTAAAAAACAGGATTTGATCTTTAAGATCCTGCAGGGGCAGGCCGAAAAAGATGGTTTAATGTTTGGCGAGGGTGTATTGGAGATTTTGCCTGAAGGATTCGGGTTTTTAAGGTCAACTAATTATAATTATTTGCCTTGTCCGGATGATATTTATATTTCTCCCTCACAGATAAGGAAATTTGATTTGCGCACGGGAGATACCGTAAGCGGGGAAATACGGCCTCCTAAAGAAGGGGAAAAGTATTTTGCTTTACTGAAAGTCCAGGCGGTGAATTTTGAAAATCCTGAAGAAGCGAAAGAAAAAATACTTTTTGATAACCTTACTCCGGTATATCCGCATGAACGTTTTAACCTTGAGATCGGGCCAAAAGAAGTTTCAACCAGGATCATGAGCCTTTTGACTCCAATTGGTAAAGGTCAGCGCGGGCTTATTGTTGCCCAGCCGTATAGCGGCAAAACAGTGCTTTTACAGAAGATCGCCAATGCGATCATGACCAATCATCCGGATACAGTTTTAATCGTGCTTTTGATCGATGAACGCCCGGAAGAGGTTACGGATATGCAAAGACATGTTAAGGGTGAAGTTATATCTTCAACTTTTGATGAGCCCCCGGAAAGGCATGTACAGATTGCCGAAATAGTGCTTGAGAAAGCCAAGCGCTTAGTTGAGCATAAAAAAGATGTCGTTATTTTATTGGATAGTATCACTCGCCTTGCTCGTGCTTACAACTCTGTTGTTCCGCATAGCGGAAAAGTCCTCTCAGGTGGTATTGATTCCAATGCTCTTCAGAAACCAAAAAGATTTTTTGGTGCGGCCCGCGCGATCGAAGAGGGTGGAAGTTTGACAATTATTGCTACCGCTTTAGTTGATACCGGAAGCAGGATGGATGAAGTTATATTTGAAGAGTTTAAGGGTACCGGCAATATGGAAACCCAGCTCGACAGGAACTTATTCCAGAGAAGGATTTATCCGGCGATTGACATTAAGCGTTCGAATACCAGGCATGAAGAATTACTTTTAAAACCTGACATATTGCAAAAAGCCTGGATATTAAGGAAGGTTTTAAATGAGCTTTCTAACGTTGAAGCAATGGAACTTTTGATTGAAAAATTACTAAAAACAAAGGATAATGAAGAGTTTCTAAACAGCATGAATCAATAATATTGCAAACACCTAATCTTAAAGGTTAGATCAGTGTTTCATTTTCTTGAAAGGAGAAAGTAAGATGAAAAGTGAAATTCACCCAAAGTATCAGGAATGTGTAATTGTTTGCGCGTGTGGAAATACTATCCACACTCGATCGACTAAACCTAATATCAGAGTCGAAGTTTGTTCAAAATGCCATCCTTTTTTCAGCGGCAAGCAGAAGCTGCTTGATTCTGAAGGCAGGGTTGGTAAGTTTATGAAAAAATATAAAAAATAAGTGAGGCTCATGACTTATGGAGCGAGTAAAACGAGCGACATAAGTTATTTGGCCGAATTTACCCCCGCTGTTTTGTAAAGCAAAACAAGCGCGGAGTTCCATAAAAATGAATATTGAATTATTAAAAAAAATGGAAGCTCGCTATGACGAGCTTGAGCAGTTATTGGGGCAGCCTGAGATTGCTTCAGACAAAGAAAAATATAACAAGTTCGCCAAGGAGTTATCTGACTTGGCCGAGCCTGTTAGCATGTTCCGTCTTTACAGGAGCGCCGAGTCGGAAATTGGCGACTTGGAGGTTGTTGTAAAAGAGAAACATGACAAGGATTTTATCGAGTTGGTGCAGAAAGAGCTTTTGGATCTAAAAGCCAAAAAAGATGACTTAGAGGTAAGTATAAAAAAGTCTCTTGTTGGTGAAGATAAGGATCTAAATATAGATATTATCGTAGAGATTCGCCAGGGTACAGGCGGGGATGAGGCTGCTCTTTTTGCCGGCGACCTATTCCGTATGTACACTCTCTATGCTGCTAAAAAAGGCTGGGCTGTTGAGGCTTTGGCTACCAGCCCGCGTGAATTAGGGGGCTTTAAGGAAGTGGTATTTAGCGTCCGAGGCAAAGATGCATATAAAAGACTTAAATTTGAAAGCGGGGTTCATCGAGTTCAGAGGGTCCCGGAAACCGAGAGCCAGGGCAGGGTGCATACTTCAACTGCGACTGTAGTTGTGATGGCAGAGCCTAAAGAAATTGACGCGGTAGTCGAGCAGAAAGATCTAAAGATCGAAACTTACCGTTCATCAGGCGCTGGCGGACAGCATATGCAAAAAACTGATTCGGCCGTGCGCATTACGCATATTCCCACGGGGCTAGTGGTGGCATGTCAGGATGAGCGTTCTCAACTAAAGAACAAGAATAAAGGATTGAGAATTCTTAGTGCTCGGCTTCTGGATATGAAGAGAGAAGAAGAAACTAAAAAAATGTCTCAAGCCAGAAAATCTCAGATTGGCACCGGGGACAGAAGCGAAAAAATCCGTACTTATAATTTCCCTGATCGCAGAGTTACTGATCATAGGATAAATGTTACCTTGCATCAGCTGGAAAATATTTTAGACGGCGACATGGATGAATTATCTGACGCCTTGATAAGAGCGCAAGAAGAAAAATTAAGAGAATCCGCTTCAGAAGGATATTGAAAGTTATTAATGAATGAAACAGAGTTATTATTCACGGAGCTTTTAAAAACTGACAGAGCGTCTTTATATTTAAATAAAGATCGAGTTCTTTCAAAAGATAATTTGCATTTTATTTCTCAGGCTTTAAAAAGAAGGGCCAACGGCGAGCCTATTCAATATATTTTAGGTAAAACCGAATTTATGGGCCTTGAATTCAAAGTTACCCCTCAGGTCCTTATCCCACGAGATGATACGGAAATTTTAGTTGAGAAGGTGATAAAGCTGATCAACGAAAAGAAAGCTTTATCTAATCCGAGAATACTGGATTTATGTACCGGCTCAGGGTGTATTGCTATTTCTTTGGCGAAATTCATTAAAAATGCTCAAGTACTAGCTACAGATATTTCTCAAGATGCGCTTGAGGTTGCTAAGGAGAATGCTTTTTTAAATGGAGTTGATAACAGGGTAAATTTTTTGCGCTGTGACATATTTCCGAGAAATGGTCATTGTGGGGTTGGCAATGACAATATTTTTGACTTGATTGTAAGCAATCCGCCATATGTGAAGCAGGGTGATATTGCGGATTTAGAGCCGGAAGTTAGAAATGAACCGGTAATTGCTTTAAATGGTGGAGTGGATGGCCTGGATTTTTATTGTTTAATAATAGGCCAGGCCCATAAATACTTGAAAAATGGTGGCTTTTTGATTTTGGAGTTAGGTTTTGGTCAAAGTAAACAAGTTAAAGATTTATTTAAAGAAGCGAAAAATTTTAAAGTAATTGAGATAGTTAAGGATTATAATAATATAGATAGAGTGATTGTAGCCCAGATTTTGCGATAACAAAATTACTTAAAAAGGGCCACATATATTTTTGTCATTGCCAACCCCGTAGGGGTGAGGCAATCTCTAAAAGGATAGAGATTGCCTCGTCGCAAAATTCGTCCCTCGCAATGACGGCAAAAGAAGGAATATAACAACCATGGATAAGCTTATAATTGAGGGAAATGTTAAATTAAAAGGTGAAGTAGAGGTATCTGGCGCGAAAAACGCTGTTCTTCCGATTTTGGCCGCCACTTTGTTGACTGATGACCTTTGTATTATCAAAGATGTACCGAATCTGCGCGACACTAATACAATGCTTAAAATTTTACGTTCTTTAGGCAAGAGTGTTGAATTTGATAAAGGTACTGTTAGAGTCGTTAAATCAAGAGATACCGGATTTATTGCTGATTATAAATTAGTTTCGACTATGAGGGCTTCGTTTTGCGTATTGGGCCCGCTTTTAGGCAAGCTAAAAAAAGCCAAAGTTTCTTTGCCTGGTGGATGTGTTATTGGTGTCAGGCCTGTGGATTTGCATCTTAAGGGTTTTAAAGCTTTGGGTACCGAAATAAATGTCGAGGGCGGTTATATTAATGCTACTGCCAAGAAGTTAAGAGGTTGCAGTATATACTTAGGAGGAGCTTTTGGCTCATCCGTTCTGGCAACTGATAATGTGATGATGGCAGCGGTATTTGCCCAAGGGACAACGATCATTGAGTCTGCTGCCTGTGAACCGGAAGTTGTGGATTTGGCGGAGTTTCTTATTAAAATGGGTGCCAAGATCAAAGGCCATGGCACACCGGTCATTCAGATCGAGGGCGTTAAACACTTGTCTGGAGCAGAGCATAAAATTATTCCGGATAGAATCGAGGCCGGCACACTTATGCTTTCAGCATTAATGACAGGTGGAGACGTTACAGTAAAAAATGTTATTTCCGCGCATTTGGGCGCTTTGATTGATAAATTAGAGGAAGCAGGGGCTTCAATTATAAAAAGTGACGGCTCTATCCGTGTGCGAGCGAGAGCTAAACTTAAGCCGATAAACATTACAACTTTGCCTTATCCGGGATTTCCTACTGATATGCAGGCGCAGATTATGAGTTTAATGACTATAACTCCTGGTATTAGTGTAATCACTGAAAAAATTTATCCGGATAGATTCATGCATGTCGCAGAATTAAATCGTATGGGTGCTTTGATTCAAAGGGAAGGGCCTCATGCTATTGTCCAAGGGATAAAATATCTTTCCGGGGCGCCGGTAATGGCTTCAGATTTAAGGGCTTCTGCCGGATTGGTACTAGCAGGCTTGGCGGCAAAGGGTAAAACATCCGTATCAAGGATTTATCACTTGGAACGCGGATATGAAAATATTGAGGCAAAGCTTGAGAATTTAGGTGCCAGGATTTGGAGAGAAAAAGAATAAATTAGTCGATAGTCGATGGCCTATATTCTATAGACAATCGACCAGAGACCAGAAGATGGATTTAATATGATACTAATGCTCGATAACTACGATTCTTTTACTTATAATCTCGTGCAATATTTAAGCGAGTTAGGCCAGGATGTAAAAGTCTTTCGTAATGATAAAATCACAATTAGTAAAATTAAAAAGTTACGCCCGCAAAAGATTGTTATCTCGCCTGGGCCAGGAAGGCCCGAAAATGCGGGTATTTCTTGTGAATGTATCAAGGAGTTTGCCGGGAAGGTCCCGATTTTGGGGGTTTGTCTGGGGCATCAGGCAATTGGTTATGTTTACGGCGGAAGGATTGTCAATGCCAAAAAGCTGATGCATGGCAAGACTTCTAAAATATATCACAATAAGAAAACTATTTTTCAGGGAATTCCAAACCCATTTGAAGCTACGCGGTATCATTCTTTATTGATAGAAAAGAAAAGTATCCCCAACTGTTTGGAAGTGATTGCTTATACCAAAGAGGGAGAAATTATGGGTATTAAGCATAAGCAGTATCCGCTTTGGGGTGTGCAATTTCATCCAGAGTCAATTTTAACAATTGAAGGCAAAAATATATTGGCTAATTTTCTAGGGCAACAAACAATCCACACTAAATGAAAATAATCAAAGCCCAAAAAATTAAAGCACTGGTCAGCGAGTTATGCTTAAAAGCAAATTTTGATTTAAGGCCAGATGTCCTGCAAGGGTTGAACGCTTCTTTGTCTGGCGAAAAAAACAAAAGAGCCAAAGAGATCCTTAAGGCAATCATTGATAATGCTAAAATTGCCAAAAAAGATAAGCTGGCGATTTGCCAGGATACTGGATTACCTTGTGTTTTTGTAGAGCTAGGCCAGAATGTTAAAATTGAGGGCAATTTTTATAAAGCAATTAACGCTGGCATAGAAGAGGGGTACAAAAAAGGATTCTTAAGGAATTCAATAATCCGCGATCCGATTAAGCGCGGAAAGTCCGGGTATTCTCCTGTAGTAATCCATACGGATATTGTCGGCGGGAACAAAATAAAAATTACTGTTCTGCCAAAAGGTTTCGGCTGTGAAAATAAAACCCGGCTTTTAATGTTTAAGCCCACAGCTGATATTCAGGCACTTAAGGAATTTATTATTGAAGCAGTCAGGCTTGCCGGGCCGGATGCCTGTCCGCCGTATGTGATTGGAGTGGGCATCGGGGGGAATGCGGATTACGCCTGTTTTTTAGCGAAGAAAGCATTGCTTAAGCCAGTCGTCAGCCATCGGCAAACAGCTGTCAGCAAGTTAGAATCAGAGTTATTAAAAGAAATCAATAAATTAAATATTGGCCCGATGGGCCTAGGCGGGAAAACAACTGCTTTAGCGGTTAATATCGAAACTTACCCTACTCATATTGCTGGCTTGCCGGTTTGTGTAAACTTAAGCTGCCACGCTCTAAGAAGTGCCACTGCAATTTTATAAAATGATAAAAATCTGCGGATTATTGAATAAAGAAAAAATTTCAAAATTAAAAATTGGGGATGAGGTTTTATTTTCCGGAATTATTTATACTGCCCGCGATCAGGCGCATAAGAAGTTGATTGAGGCAATCAAGAATAAAACAAAGATCTCTTTGGATTTAAAGGGCAAAATTATTTATTATTGCGGCCCGACTAAAACTCCAAAAGGAAAAGCGGTTGGTTCCTGCGGGCCGACAACCAGCTCGCGGATGGATGGTTTTACTTCGGAATTATTGAGATTCGGAATAGCGGCAATTATTGGCAAAGGTAGCCGTTCAGATTTGACTGTTAAAGCAATAAAAGAGAATAAGGCTGTATATTTTCTAACTTATGCCGGATGCGGTGCTCTTTTGTCTAAACATGTAAAGAAAAATAAAGTAGTGGCTTATTCGGATTTAGGGCCAGAAGCAATTTATGAACTGGAAGTTGAGGATTTTCCATTAATTGTAGGCATTGACTCTAAGGGGAGAAATATTTATGGCAAGAAATGACGGCAGAGGAAACGATAAGATTAGAAGATTGAGTATTACCAGAAATTTTTTGAAATACGCAGAAGGGTCATGCCTGATTGAATTGGGCAATACCAAAGTAATTTGTTCAGCTACTGTGGAACAGAAAGTTCCGCCATTTTTAGTTGGATCCGGAACTGGTTGGGTAACTGCGGAATATGGCATGTTGCCTCGGTCTTGTCAGACAAGGATTCCCCGTGGCAAGGATTCCGGCAGGACTTATGAAATTCAGCGTTTAGTAGGCAGAAGCTTGCGCACAGTTACCGATATGAAAAGCATGGGTGAGCGCACGGTTTGGATTGATTGTGATGTTATTCAGGGCGATGGCGGCACACGTACAGCTTCTATTACGGGAAGTTTTATTGCTTTGGTTGATGCATTCCAGAAGATTAAAAAAGATGGATTGATCAGCCGAATTCCGGTGATTGATTACGTAGCAGCAACTAGTGTCGGGATTGTCAGGTCAGAACCGATGTTGGATTTATGCTACGAAGAGGATTCAAAAGCTGAAGTGGATATGAATATTGTCATGACTTCCAAGGGCGAATTTATTGAGATTCAGGGGACAGCGGAGCGCCAGCCATTTAATAAAGAGCAGATGGATAAACTTTTAGAGTTAGGAAAAAAAGGCATAGAGGATTTAATTGTGCATCAGCGCAATTTGATTGGCGATATATTATGAGTTTGGAATTAGTTGTAGCAACTAAGAATAAAAAGAAGCTTAAGGAAATAAGGGATATATTGAAAGGTTTCCGGGTAAAAGTAATTTCTATGGAAGTTTATCCGGATTTGCCGCGGATTGTGGAAAATGGCGTAACTTTCAAGGATAATGCAATTAAAAAAGCTGTAAAAATCGCCAGGTTTACTAAAAAACTTACTTTAGGGGAAGATTCCGGATTATGCGTAGAGGCTCTTGGAGGATTACCGGGAGTGCGTTCTGCAAGGTTTTCAGGCGGCGATAAAAGTGATTTAAAGAATAATCTAAAAGTTTTAAAACTTTTAGAAGGAACTCCGTTTAAAAAAAGAAAAGCTTATTATGTATGCGCGGTTGCTCTTGTTGATAAAAATGGTTTAGTCGGGGTGGTTGAGGGTAAGTGTTTTGGGTTAATTGATCTTAAGCAAAGAGGCACAAAAGGCTTTGGTTATGATCCGATTTTTTTGATCCCAAAATATAAAAAAACTTTTGGCCAGCTTGGCGAGGAAGTAAAGCATAAAATGAGCCACCGGTATCATGCTTTGGAAGCGGCTAAGAAGATTATAGAGAAATATATTGAGAAAACCGCGGGTAATTGATATAATCTAAGGGCTTTTGCGAGGACTTGTGTACTTCGTTTATGTTCTAAAAAGTCAGAAAGATGGAGAATTATATACTGGGTTTACTTCAAACCTAGAAAGACGCTTATTAGAACATAATCAGGGATTAGAAATATCTACTAAAAGCAGAATCCCTTTTGAGCTTATTTATTATGAGTGGTGTATTGATAAGAAAGATGCGATCAGAAGAGAGAAGTACCTGAAGAGCGGTTGGGGTAAAAGGTATCTGAAGCTTCGTTTAAAAGATTTTTTTAGTTGAGTAACTTGCAATTGAGGGTGGCGTGCCCCGTTGCAAGTCCTAGATTTTTTTAGTTGAGTAACTTGCAATTGAGGGTGGCGTGCCCCGTTGCAAGTCCTAGATTTTTT
>Ga0172375_10003464_pt1 | contig 23918 bp, 20 predicted proteins | sample LakKiv1m_FD_114537 | JGI IMG/M metagenome (GOLD analysis project Ga0172375, IMG submission 114537) | Freshwater microbial communities from Kabuno Bay, South-Kivu, Congo - kab_092012_11.1m | ecosystem: Environmental > Aquatic > Freshwater > Lake | place: Democratic Republic of the Congo... | reverse complement strand
CCGCCGCTGTCGGTGAGCATTACGCGGGCTTCCATGTTGAGGCGGAGCATGTCGTGGTAGCCGATGGGCTCAAGCAGTATGATGCCGGGATGGGCAAGTACTTTTTTCAATAAGCCAAAATCCTGTAGTTGCTTTTTGGCTCGGGGGTGTATGGGCCAGATCAGGTGCATGTCTTTGGTGACTTCCTCCAGAAGAAAATTGATTAGTGGTTCAAATACTTCTTTGGTGTCAACATTGGAAGGGCGGTGGAGGGTCATTAGGGCATAGCCATTGGCCATTGGCTGTTGGCTGTTGGCTGTTGGCTGTTCCCCTCGACTCCGCTCGGGGTTAGGGCTGTTGCCTATTTGGTCTTGAAGCTTATTGAGATGGATGATAGCTGAGATTTTAAGGAGTGTAGCTTTTTCGCGATTGGCTTCGAGGGTGTCGATCATGATGTTGCCGACAAATTGTATTTTTTCTTCGGGGGTTCCTTCTTTGCGTAAGTTCTCGGAGGAAATTTCATCTGGTGTGAGCAACAAATCGCTCAATCGGTCGGTTACCAATCGGTTTACCTCTTCAGGCATGGTCATGTCTCCCGAACGTAAACCAGCTTCGATATGACAAACCTTAACCTGATGCCGCTTGGCTATAACTGCGCAGGATAGCGTTGCGTTCACATCGCCGACCACGACGACCCAGTCGGGTTTATGCTCAAGCAAGACCTTTTCAAAAGCAATCATGGTGTTGCCGACTTGTTCCGCGTGGGAGCCCGAACCAATCTCAAGGTTGATATCGGGGTCGGGGATGTTCAGGTCGGAAAAGAACGATTCACTCATCCTGACGTCATAATGTTGACCGGTGTGTACAAGCAGATGTTGAATGAATTCAGGAGAACCCGGCCTGGAATGTTCATTGTGATCCTTTATGGCCTTGATAAAGGGAGCAATTTTCATAAAATTTGGGCGGGCGCCGGCTACGGTGACGATTTTCATCAGATGGTGATAAGTGAAATTGTTTCCTTGATATTTTTTTCAGAAGAGGCTCCGAATACAACCGATTGAACTTGCTGTTGGTTGATGAATTCATACGCCTGTTTTGCCGGGATAGCACCCGAGGCAAGGGTCGACATGGCCATCAGCGTGTAATCAGTCGGATTGTTGGTATTTGCTGCCTGTATGTAGGTATCGACATCGGGTGACATCAGGTAACCAATTTTGTTGAACGATGTACAGATGACCACCCCTTTAATGTCCCATTCTTCCAGTTTCGCCTTGAGGTAGGGCATGTTAAGGGTTATCAATCCAGGCATGGCGTTGTATTTTTTGCGGATGTACTCGCAGTATTCAAAAAAGACCTCCTTGACATCGTAACCGAGCATCAGGTCAGTGATGATATTCTGGAGGAATACAACTTTTATATTAAGCCCCTTGAACATTTTCATCTCGGCATCCACGAGCATCTGCATCATTTTCATGGCATCTTTGGCCAGCACGGCCATTCCGCCTTTTGCGATCATGTTCAGCGCCTCCATGGTCGTGTTCCCTTTGAACAGAACTTCGTTGATGGTTGGCAGTATTCCCTTCTCGGCGATCAGGTTGGCATATTTATGCGGGTAAGGCACGGAGGGATACCACGCAACTTCAGCATATTTCGTTTTGTTTTCCCTGAAATGGTTGCAGATATCTTTCGCCCGGTCGTTGCTATTCAGCATCACAGCGCGGATGCCGGCGTCAAATGCAATCTGGTATACCGCGAAAATATTTTGTAGGTTATAGAACTTCTCGGCCAGCTCCTGTGCTTTTTCCTGCGACATATGGTTGATGCCGAAAAACTGGTTGTCCCCTAGTATTATTTTATCAATTTGTTCCATTGTTATATTTTCCCGTTTTGTTCATAATCACTAAAAATGCTATCAATCACCTCGAGGGTATTTGCGCCATCGGCAAAGTTGCAGATGTTTGTTTTCACTATTCCCTGGATACAGTCGATAAAATGATACAGTTGTCGGGTAAATTCATTGCCGCGTACATAAAAAGGCACCTGCTTGAAGATATCGGTGATGTATAGCGTATTCCATCCCTGCCTCAGGTTATGTAGTTCATTCGCGCTGCTCAGGAAAATCTTGATTGAATACTGGTCGGCCAATATCCGCCCCCCGTTCCCGAAAATTTCAATTTTATTGGTGGGCTTGCGGTAGCTTGAATCGCTCCAGTTAACGTAAATTGTGCCACTGATTCCATTCTTGTAAAGGAAGGTTGAAGAAACGGCATCCTCGACATTTTTTGAATAAATATGGCTGAAGGATGTACCAATCACTTTGTCCGGTTTATCAACAAGGTAGTTGACCAGGTCAATGGCATGAGAAGCCATTTCAAAGACCACGCCGCCCCCGCTCTCCCGTTTTGATCTCCATCCGGTACTTTCATCCGGTTTATTGATGGTGCAGCTGAACATCTCCGATTTGAAACGGATTGTTTTACCGATGATATTGTTGCTGACCAGCTCTTTGACCTTTCCAAAAACATCGTTGAAACGGTTGACATAACCTACCTGGTTCACAAGCCCGTTTTTCCGGTAAACGGAAACTAGTTCACGGGCCTCTGTCAGTTTACTGGTAAAAGGTTTTTCAACAAAAACATGTAGGCCCTTTTTAGCTGCACCCATGATTATCGGGTAATGTAGATTGGGAGGGGTGCAAACCAAAACGGCGTCAATATCTTCCGTTTTTAACAAGTCGTTGTAGTCCTTATATGTCCTGACGGGAAGGTACTTGCTCATCACCGACATGACAGCGCCTGAAGGATCGGCAACGGAGGTGATGTGAACATTGGGGTGGCTGTTGATGATTGAATAATGTGTGATGCCCATTCGGCCTGCTCCAATTATTCCAAGCTTAATTTTTCTTTTCTCCATAATTGTAAATTGAATTTGAAATTAAAAGGAATGCATCATCCCCTTTTTTTCTGAGTGAAGAGTTATTTTGCACGGTTTTGCCTGCAAGAATTTGTTCCAATAAGGTTAAAGTCGGTTTAGTCTCATGATGCATGAAATTATTCTGGATGAGATATTTATCAACTTCAAGTAATTCATCCTGGTAGATCGAAATAGTCGGGATTCCCAGGAGTGCCAGTTCGCGCGTCATAGTACCGCCTGCCCCGATGAACAGGTCGCATTGACGGTATATTTCCTCAAGGCCGATTGCTTTTTCGGAAACATCAATGCCCTGGAAACCTTCTGCTTTGTAATGCTCTGCCTGGGCTTTGCCCCTGGGTAAAATTGTGATTCTGTAAGTAGCTTTACACTCAAGCAGCAAATCATCGAGAAAAAAATCACCGCCTTTGTAGTACTGGGCAGTCCACGGTTCGGGCCTGAAAAAAAGATGAACATCCTTGTTGCTTTTCTCAGGTTTACAGAAGTTTTCCTTTGATAAATAGATACCCTCTTTTATTCCGGGATAAAACCTTATATTTTTATTTTTATCCCATTTCAGCTTCTTTGCAACATCCGACAGGAACTCAGGCAAAAATATCAGCGAGGCAAATCTGAATGCGATATAATTTCCCTTCGCATGTTCATTGTCGTTCAGGTAAACAGATGGTATGCCCGACAACCGGGCTATCAGGGGAGAGTGGAATGAACTGTGGGAAATTGCTATATCCGGTTTTTCCCTTTTGATGAAACGCATTAGTTTAACTGTCCGGATCAGGAAGCTGAAGACCTTTTTTACAGGGTTTTTCCCTGCATGACCCCCGATCTCGTTGCAGGGCCATCCGTTCTGTTTAATCAAATCTATCGTATTGGCTAGGTCCCTGCAGGTAATCAGGATGGTATTCCCCTTCTTTTCCCATTCTATGATGAAAGGTTTGAAAAAGTTAATGTGCGGCGAATTCGTCAAATCAATCCAGATCTTCATTCCTCAGGGATTTAAAATAATGGGTGAATGCATAAAACATCCATGCCTGCGACCATCTCATGTATGGAATCTTCGATGAAATACCTTTTTTCACCTGGTAATAAAAGTATCCCTGCTTATCCTGCATGTTACGGATTGTCCAATTCATCATTTTTGTAGCAAGTTCCGAATTCCTCCGGAGCAAACCTGTCTTTGCCAACGTGGCAATTAACTGGGCCGGAGAGTGAATATCAACCGGATAGATGTTGTTGTGGTAATACTTCGGGATGCCATCCGCGGTAAAAAAATTGTTCAAATAGTACGCTATACCCCGGGTGAATGAAGGCATGTATTTCTGTTCATTCGTATAACGGATGGTTTCAAAAATACATTCCAGGTTAAAGCCGGTATGGAAACTGTCGATCCAGCCCTGTATGGAAGATTCGCCGTATATCCACGATCCGTCCGGGTTTTGCCTGTCAAGCACAGCTGCCAATGACGCCAGCGATAATTCTCGGAGATCATCATTTTTTGTATGGTCGTAGCAGCTGGCAAGGAGTCTTGAGCCCAGCAGGGATGCATTGTATACGCAGGTTTGATCATAAGGGGAATAAGAAAAAATGAAACCGTTTTCCTTTTGGGTTCGTTTGAGATCCTTTACGACAAAATCCGAAGAAGACAGTGCCGTTTCCAGGTATCGCCCATCATTTGTCTTTTTATAGGCCTCCATGAGGGCATTGGAAACAAATGATGTGGCGACAACAGTCGGGGTTCCTGCAGGCTGGAAAAAGATCCTGTTTTGCCAGTCAAAATTGTAGCCCCAGCAGGCGCCTGAATATCCCCGGCTTTGCATTTCAATCAGTTTGTCGGCAAAAAACCTGATGTTTGACAGGCAAGCGGCTTTACCAGTTTCATGGTCCCCAGATTTGGGATGGTCTTTCAGGATGTCATACAGGTTGCAGTATCCCGATAGGAATAGCCCGAGGCCCTTGGGATTATACCCCTTTTTCACCAGCAGCAGGGGACGAAGGTTGATGGGTGAAAGCTTGAATAACTGTATCCAGGCCAGGCGGAAAAACGATGAATGTTTCAGGGGAGTTGCATTGAATACACCTGAATTTAACCCATCATAAGGATCATAGCCCTTGTATGATTCTGATTCACAATATGCGACCAGTTTTTTAAAACTTTCTGACAAATGGGAATCCTGCATCTTAAACTGAATAAACTATGCAATATTTACGATTTGTCCGATTTTCAATGATTCAAGAATTTTAAAGGTCGTTAAGGTGGAATAATATATTTCTTCAAATGAAATCAAAGGTTTGGTTCCTTTTGCCATCGTCTCAAGCAATTGTTCCATCATGTTTTTCTGGCCTTTATCCTGGTTCATTAATTTTTTCCTGGATTTTGTTTTTTTGAACATGTCCAGCTGCAGGAAATCTGATAAAATCATGCTCGTTCCATTCTGAAAAATTTCGATGGACTCTTTTGGCATTGCCTTTGAACCATTCGAGAAGTAATTGATAACCCCGACAGAACCGTTTTTAAAGGCGAGGGTTATGCTCAGGGTATCATTGTTCCCGTCGGGATCGGGCATGCTGATGGCGTAGGCATTCTTCGGTAAGGAATTTGTGATCCAGATCAGGTAGTCAATAAAATGACAAACTTCACCTACGATCCTGCCTCCGCCCATTTTGATATCCTGTATCCAGGAATTTGAGGGGATATTCCCTGAATTAATTCTATAACTGGCAGATAAGGGCATATCAAGAATATGCTTTTTCAATTCAATCGACAAAGGGGAGAACCGCCGATTGTACCCGACCATTAAATACTTATTCGTGGAAGAAAACGCCTCCCTGATCGACTCAAGTTCAGCCTCGTTGAGACACAATGGCTTTTCAACGAATATATTTTTGTTGCATTTTAAAGCATCGATGACAAATTTTGCATGGGAATCATGACGGGTTGCGATAAATACGGAATTTACCCTGCCATCATGCAGCAATTGCTCAACATCATCGGTACAGTAACTGAAGTTGTATTTTTCGGCAATCCGCTTGGAGGTTGTTCCCGTATTTGTGACGATCCCCACATTTAGGACGCCTTCCCTTTTTTTTGCAAGATTCGGCAAGAGGTGGCTTTGAGCATAGTTGCCGGCACCAATAAAACCGATATTCACGCTTTTTTCAGCCTGATTGTCTGTGATGACCATTGGTTTGCGGACATGGGTTTTATTTGTGTCATATTTCAGGACTATGCCAAGGTATGGCTCTTTTTTGCTGAGGATCAAATCATAAGCATCTGGTGCCTTGTCGAAATCAAAAACATGAGAGGTCAGGTAATTAATGTTTATTTTATTAGAATGTACCAGTTGTTGAAAGGCCTGCATGTTCCTGTTTTCCGTCCACCTTACGTATCCAAACGGATAATCAAGGCCTTTCTCTTCATAATTCAAATCATACCTGCCGGGTCCGTAAGAACAAGACATTTTCAGCTCAAGCTCCTTCTTGTAATAGAATTCCCTGTTAAATCCTGTGGGAACAGCGCCAACTATTATAACCTTTCCTTTGGTCCTGGAAATTTGCCCGGCGAAATTGACCGGGTCTAAGCTCTGTGATGCAGCAGTAATAATAACGGCATCAACGCCCATCCCATGGGTAATGGCAAGGATTGCATCCAAGATGCCGGGTTCGTTTCGCACCCATCCATAATCAAAACTATTCTGTTTTGCTTTTAAAACAAGGTCTTCAGTAAGGTCTATGCCAATCGTTGTAACACCGTTTGCATTCAACATAATGCCTGTCAGTTGCCCTAGGAGCCCTAACCCAATCACAGCACAAACTTCCCCGAGCTTCAGATCTGCCTGCCGTATGCCCTGTAAACTGATTGCGCCCAACGTATTGTATGATGCTTTTAACAGATCGGCAGAGTCGCTTACCCGAACACATAAATTTGAAGGGACTGAAACGATCTCCGCATGATTGGCATAGGTTGCACCTGCGCAGGCCACTTTATCACCAATCTTAAATCCTTTGACATCTGGGCCAATACCAATTACTTCTCCGGCGCTACTGTACCCCAACGGGGAATAAGCATCAAGTTTTTTTTGTACAGCGCGGTATGTCTGTACGATTCCCAGTTTGGTTACCGAATCGATCACCTGTTTAACCTGTTCGGGCCGTTCTGATATTTTTTGCAGCAAATTGCTCCTGGCTGCTTTGACAGTTGAACTCTCTGTTCCCGAACTGATGATCGAAAAATGATTTTTTACAAGGACCATGCCCTCATTGATTTGTGGAATAGGAACTTCCTGAACATGCATTTCACCAGAACCCAATTGCTGTGTAAGTTGTTTCATACAAATTAGATTATAGATTTTATAGACTTAGTTGCGGAGTAAAACGAACAATAATAAATGTGCTGATTTACACAACTAAGCACTAAAACACTGAAAAGAATTGTAAATTGCGAGGTAGTCTACGAAATTATTTGGAATAGTTTTTTTTTCTCTGGGATTATCAAGTGTGTATATAATTTTCAACGTTTCTTCTAACAAACTTGTAAAGTTTCGTGTTTGAAATATTTTTACCATCGGCATTCTATCTGTGCAATCACTTGCAAGAACGCAGACATTCAATGATAAAGCCTCTAATACTGTTAGTGGATTCCCATCAGTATTCGTTGCTCTAATTACTATATCTGATATTTTCCATAAACTAGATGCTTCTTGAATTGGTTCTGTAATGAATACAAATATATCGTGTAGATTTTTTGATTTTATTTTTTCTAACAAAAAGTTGTAATAATTGTAATCATTTATATTTGGTAATAGAAAAATAAAGCCAATATCTAGATTATGTTCATATTTCAGTGCAAAAGTTAAATCAATGAGTTGATCAATACCATATAAATCTTGGTTGTTATACCAACAAACCTGAGATGCGCAAGAGGATAAAATAATTTTATGATTTATTCGCATGCTTTTAATTATTTCATTCTCGAGAGGTGGAATATGGGCAGGCGGTAAAAATTCTGGAATCACATGGAAATTTTTATATTTTGGCAATAAGGTTTTACCCTTTTCAAAGGTTACATTATTGTTTATTATAATAACATCCAATCTTTTTAATAAGAGACGATAAATATTTCTTTTTAACCAATTTGACGATAGATAGTGTTCAAAATATCTGGGATTATGAACAGATAAGATGGTCTTATGTCTTAGACCTAATATGAAAATGGCAAGGTAAAGAAAAAAATTGCAGTTATGAAAATGAAGAATTCCAGTTCTTTTAATTAAAAGAATTGGGACCCATCGGTATTTTCCATAATTGTAAACACGACTATCTTCTTTTTTGATATTTGAAACATCAATTACAAAGGAATTTGATTTCTCAAGTAAAAGATTTTCATGTAAACGGTGAATATGTATAGAAACTCCACCAAAAGGTGGAGGGAAATGGCCAATTTGGTATATGTTCATTTGGCTAAAGCTTGTTTGATTGACATTACAATAGAATTAATTTGTTCAACCGATAACGATGCGTACATTGGTAAAGTTATCTCATTATCTGAAGTATATTCTGTTATTGGTAATGAAGTAGAATTATTGTAAATTGAAAACTTGTGAACAGCGGGGTAATGAATGCTTGTCTGAATACCTTTACTGTGTAAGAATTCTCTTATTCTATCGCGATTAAATCTGTTTGAATTTCTTAAAACAATCGGAAAGATATAGTTTGAGACAAAATTTTCATTTTCCTTAAACGGAATTATTATATCGGTTAATTTATGTAATCCATCAATATATCTATTTCTAATTTCTTTTCTTTTGAATAAATCTGGAACTAGTTTTTTTATTTGTTCGCATCCAATTGCTGATCGGATATCATCTAATCTATAATTGAATCCAATACTAGTTACATCATATTCAGTGGCATGACCTAGAGATCTCTGATATGACATAGAGGTCATGCCATGAGATCTTAACAATTTTGCTTTTTCATAAAACTCAATATTGTTGGTTACAAGCATTCCTCCTTCACCTGTACTAATATTTTTATTTGAAAAAAAACTAAAACATCCTATATCCCCGATGGTGCCAAGTTTAATGGAATTATATTCTGAGTATGGAGCGTGTGCTGCATCTTCAATAATTCGAAGATTATATTTCTTCGCAATCTGGATAACAGTAGACATATCACATGGGAATCCACCATAATGCATTACAATTATTGCCTTTGTCTTAGGAGTTATTTTCTTTTCAATATCCGATGGGGAGATTGTTAGATCTTCATAACTGTTAATATCTGCAAATACAGGAATGGCGTCAAGATATTTTATTGCATTGACAGTTGCTACAAATGTCAAAGATGGAACAATGACTTCATCACCCCTATGAATATCAATTGTTTCTAATGCTAAGTGAAGGGCATGGGTGCAGTTAGATATTGCAAGCGCATAATTTGCATCAATTAGAGTTGAGAAACTTGATTCAAATTCTTCACACTTTGGGCCCATCGACAGCCACTTGGACTTGAGGACTGAAATGATTGCTTCTTCCTCGTTAATGTCGAAGTTAATATCAAACAAAGGAATTGTATACATATTTTAGAATTTTATTTCATGATCTATTATTGCTTTTTCATAATCTGCCGGGCGACCAATATCAAGCCAATACCCATCATGTTGCTTGGTATTTACATTTTTCTTATTTTTAAGAAGGTCATACATTAAGTCATCAAATCCATAAGATTTATTTCTAGCGATATAGGTTAACACAGCTTTATTAGCCATATATACACCCATACTTACCAAATATGAAAATTTGGGCTTTTCTTGAAACGATAATAAATTACTAGAACTTTGGTCAATATTTAATACTCCATAGTTTGTTTCGATTTCACGTGAAAAGGATGAAATAGTAAAGAGATTATTATTTTTAACATGATATTCATAAAAATCAGCATAGTTCAAGTTTGTTAATACATCTCCATTCATAATTAAAAAATTCGTTGGAAGGTCTTTGATAAGGCTTAAGGGCCCCATTGTATTAAGCGGTTCTAATTCCGTCGAAAAATCAATTTTCATTCCAAAATGAGATCCATCACCAACATATGCTTTTATAATATTAGCAAAATGATTTAGTGCGATTGTTACATGTGTAAATCCATTTGACGCAAGCTGTTTTAGTATTATTTCTAAAATAGGTTGTTCTCCAATTGGTACCAATGGTTTAGGTAACGAAATTGTATAGGGTTTAAGCCTTGTGCCTTTCCCACCTGCAAGTATTATTGCTCTTTTAGACATGACGTACAATTTTAAGACCATATAGTTATTCTGTAAGAATTCTTTGTTGGATTATGCTAATTTTAGGTTCTTTATAAGAATGAATGGGTAAATTTACGACAAGAAATTTAAAAGTCAAGTAAAATGTTAACCCAAAAGGATTTATTTGCGAAAGCGTTAATGGTTGAAAAGCCATGGTATATTCATGAGATAATATTCGATCAACAATCCGGTAAACTTGAGATTTGGATTGATTTTGAACGAGGTTCTGTATTTTATTATGAAGATAATGAGATAGGAATAAAAGGAGATTTTAAGGCGTATGACACAACCCAGAAGACCTGGCGGCACCTGAACTTTTTTCAATACCAGTGCTATCTTCATGCCTGGATTCCCAGGGTTGATCTTGGGGATGGAAAAGTTAGACAGGTGAGGGCTCCATGGGAAGGTCATGCAGCAGGATTCACCATGTTGTTCGAGGCGTTGATTCTGGAGTTGGTAAAAGTCATGCCGGTTCATCAGGTCTGTCAGATCATGAGCACCTATGACAATAAACTGTGGAAGATGATCAAGGCCTATACCAATATAGCCAGAGCCGAAGAAGATTATTCGGGAGTCAAGGTAGTTGGGGTCGATGAAACAGCCGCTCGCAGGGGGCATGATTATGTCACATTATTCGTTGATCTTGAAAAAAAAAGAACTGTGTTTGTTACCGATGGCAGAGATCAGGAAGTAGTTGAAGAATTTGTCGAGGATCTAATTGCACATAAAGGAACTGCCGAAAATATTACTCAAGTAAGCTGTGATATGTCTCCTGCTTTCATTAAAGGCGTGGAAGATAACTTGCCCAATGCTGCCATCGTATTCGATCGTTTTCATGTAACCAAGGTTATCAATGAGGCGGTTGATAAGGTCAGAAAAGCAGAAGTAGAACAGAATCCTATATTGAAAAACTCCAAATACATCTTTCTTAAAAACCGTGATAATCTTACAATATACCAACTACAACGACTTGAAGATATCCAATTGAGCGGACTCAATTTGAAAACCATGAAGGCGTTGAATATCCGTGAAGCTTTTCAACAGATCTACCAGGCACCAACACCTGAACTCTTTGACAAGTTCCTTCGGAAATGGTACTTCTGGGCGACTCACAGCCGGATTGAACCAATCAAACAAGCGGCCTACACGATCCAACGACATTGGCAAGGGATCGTCAACTGGATCGACTACAAAATCAGTAACGGCATCCTTGAAGGATTTAACTCTGTTTTTCAGGCTGCCAAGAATAAAGCAAGAGGTTATCAACGTTCAGATACAATTAAAGCAATCATCTATTTACTGACAGGTGAACTTGATTTCTCAAAAATCAATCCTTATTACGTTACCCACTCAAAATGACAAAGAACCTAATTTTATGACAAATTTGTTTGGACTTTGCCATATATTCTTGCAGCTAATGAGGTACTCCCCATTCTTAGGACAAAAAAGTTTAAGAAGATAATTGTAATTGGTTGATAATGTTGAGACGGGAAATAACTCGAAGAGTTATTCTCGGATCAACATCTTTCTTTTTTTCCGGGTAGAGCGGATCGTTACCTCCCCGCTCCCCCACAGATCCGGACGAGCGGATTTCCCGCATCCGGTTCCTCGAGTTAAGGTTTCGCTGCATAAACAGAGTGGTAGATTTTGGGGTGGATTAAGACAAAAGAAGTGCGAATGAGGTCATTGAAACGAGACCATGAAATAGAATGGTTTGAACGTCTTGACAGCCATTTCTTCCAAATGCGATGGACTTGGAAGCGGAACGCCTGCAGACAGCTAACATTACCCGTAATGCCGTAATAGTTGAAGTGGCCACGAAGTTTCGAGTTAAGTGTCTTGGTCTGGTCAATAAGACACAGATGCCTGTTAAGATTGCACCAGTCGTTTATTTTTCTCAGACTCTTTTTCAAGCGGTCTTTTGCCGTCTTTCGTATCACTGTCCAATTTCCTTTGCGGGATTTGCCCCAGTAGAAGGTAAAACCAAGAAAGTTAAAAGTATCGCTTTTCCTTGATCCCTTATCGTTTTCTTTTGGAGGTTTAGAGAAGTAAACCAGTTTGGTTTTCTCCGGATGTAGTTTTAGCCCAAACCTGGCGAATCGCTTTGGTAAGACTTTAAATACACGTTCTGCATCTTCCTTGTGTTCAAAACCCAGAACACTATCATCAGCGAAACGGACTATGACTGCCTTACCTTTCAGCATTGGCATGATTTCCTTTGCGAACCATTTATCCAAAACTTCATGCAGATAAATATTGCTCAACAATGGGGAGATTACGCCGCCTTGTGGGCTTCCTTCATCGTTGTAACTGATCGAGCCTCCTTCAAGTACCCCTGCTTTTAACCATTTACCAATTAATCTTGTAATCACTCCGTCTTGCACCCGTTGCTTAAGAAATGCTCTTAAAAGTTGATGATCCATCGTATCGAAGAACTTCTGAATATCAAGATCGATAATCCAGTTGATGTTCTTGGGCCGAATTTGGCTCCACAGATAGTCCACTGCCTGATGCGGGGATTTTCCCGGACGAAAGCCGTACGAGAAGTCAAAGAAGTCTGTCTCGAAGACAGGCTCTAGAACTTGCAGTACTGCTCTCTGCAAAATGCGGTCTTCTACCGTGGGGATGCCGATGGGTCGCTGTTCCTTCCCATCTCCCTTTGGAATGTACACCCGTTTGACTGGAGGAGCTACATACCTCCCGGATATCGCACGTTCTCGTAAATCCTGAAGATTCTGCTCAAGATTTTCACCGTACATTTCCAAAGTTTGACCATCAACACCCGGACTGGTCGCTGGCTTGATCTTCTTGTAAGCGGCCTGCATCCATTCTAAATCAATATGGTGATGCAGCGTTACCAGCGGCTTGTCCTGATATTTCTTGGCAATTTCTGCTATTCGATTCTGTTTCGTTAACACGTTCATTTGTTCCTATGCACACTTTTGTGTTTCTCAAAACCGATTCCTTAACCCGACGCACTCCCTTCCCTACTCACCGGCTCCTTGGGGAAAGTTCACCGGCTTTCAATCGGTACTATGAAGGCGCTAAGACTGCCTCTGCTTATTTCCTAACTTCGCTTATCGCTCGTATCGGATACCCTGTTGTGTCTCAGTGTTTCGCTTATACCGGCGGTGAGACGCCTCCGGCATACCAGGGCTTAGGTCGACCAGTTGCCCTATTACTGGTATCTTCTCAGTCAGGGAAGCAGGAGGCTCTCCCATGTTCCCGTGAAACCCGTTTTACATCTGCCCTGCTCTCAGACCCCGGATGGATCCTTGCACTTGCCTTGTCGTGCTTTGGATGCTGTTCCCGCGGAACCAACAGCGAAAACTCCATCGTTATGAAAATTACGAGGCTCAATCACACGGCTTTTGTAATCGCTGTCTACGCTTCGTGCCGACATCTCTATCGACTACGCAAGACTCGCTTCCGTTTGATGGCTAATCTTTAACGCACAGGATTGGTTACCTGTTGGGTTTCTTCGAAAGGTTTCAATGAACAGTTATTATCCCCCTTTCACGGATTTATCATGGCGCAATGGTTCTTTTTTTCTTTGTTCATAGCTGCTAATATGTTCATAACTCAGGCCGCTTTGAAATAAAATTCGCAAGGGAAATTGTAGTCAAGGCTTTCATGAACCCGCTCTGTATTATGAAACAAAAAGTATTCCTGCATTCCCTGATAGAGTTCAAGTCCCGTGGAATAGGAGTTTAAGTAAACCTTTTCGTACTTTACATCTCGCCAAAGACGTTCAATAAACACATTATCAATGGCCCGACCCTTGCCATCCATGCTGATTTTTATCTCATGATCCAGTAATACCTGTATAAACTCACGACAAGTAAATTGAGCACCCTGGTCAGAATTAAAGATCTCAGGCTTGCCATAGCGGTTTATGGCCTCTTTGAGCACTTCTATGCAGAAATTGGACTCGAGGGTGTTGGATATGCCCCAGCCGACAACAAAGCGGCTGTAAAGGTCTATAATGGCCACCAGGTACATGAAGCCATGTTTCATTGGAATGTACGTGATATCCGTGGCCCACACTTGATTCGGCCGATCGATTTTCAGATCCTTCAACAAATATGGATATTTGTAAAGCTCCTTATTTCCAGTGCTTGTCTTGGGCTTTGGATATATAGCCCTTAAGACCATTAACTGATAAAGTCGCCGGATACGCTTGACATTTACAGTAAAGCCCATTTTGTTCAAATGCCCTGTCATACGGGCGCTTCCATAAAAGGGCAATCGCATGAATTCACGATCAATGATCTCCATCAGCTCAAGGTTGAGGGAAGTCTCATCACAAGGTTTATAGTAAAAACCGGAACGATGAATTGACAGCAGATCACACTGTTTTTCAATGCTTAAATCCGGATGATTCTTATCAATCATGGCTCGTTTCTGTTCCAGATTATAACCTACAATAGCTTTTTTTTTAACCAGTCATTCTCTATTTTTAACTGGCCAATGGCCTCGAAAAGCTTGGACACTTCAACATCGTCTTTGGGTCGTCGATTTCCTTTTTCAAAGATCTGAGAGGCATTCTCCAGAAACTCTTTTTTCCTGGTTGTGATTTGATTGGGGTGAACCTGATAAAACTGAGCAAGCTCACTCAATGTTTTCTGCTCTTTCAGCGCGTCAATAGCAACCTTGGCCTTGAACTCTGCGTTGTAATTTTGTCTCTTTTTTCTCATAATGACAGTAAATTTAAGGGTTTGTTGGTAAACCTAAACTCACTGTCCTAATTTTGGGGAGTACTATATAATACCTGGTAAATTTATTGGAAACCATAGAAAACAGATAAGATAAGTTCATAGAAAATCAGCAGACCCAATTGTGCTATTTTAAGCTTAAACGATTACCAAGATGACCATCTTCCATTATTCTTAGTGATAACAGAACAGGGATGTTCATATACTGATAAAACCCATTGAAATTGGCAGCAATAAGAAAGAAATATAGAAATAAAAATTTATTATTTGCATTACTAAGAAAGTAATAAGCAGTTCCAAGGTATAGTAATATACCAAGTATCCCATAAGCAAAAACGATTTCAACAAAATCATTATGAAACCACAATGGGATCCCTATTTTTTTTTCGTTTACTAATAACGACGCCAATGGACCATGTCCAAAGATAATTTCAGTTGAATTCAACGAATTTTTTAATTCAATAAAGGCGATCTCCCATAATTTGGTTCTACCACTTGAATACTTATCAAGGTCGCTAAAACTCTTATCAGCAGTATAATCCGCTGAGAAGAATCTTTCATAAGTATTAGTTATAGGATTGTTTGGTTCATATATAACAATGATAGATGTTATAATTAAACTTATAAGTAGAATCGATATATTCCTAAATCGATTATATTTTGAGAATAAATATTCTTTGTTGATTAGTATTAAGAGCATTCCATTTAATAGTAAACCTGTTCTTGTGCCGGTAAATAGACCTGCGATCGCTGAAATAATTGAATATTTCTTTTTATCAATAACATAGAAGTAAAGCGCAAAAGACGCCATTGTAAAGGCAAAGTTATGCACGGAAAAAAAACCTTCTAAATACATTATAGAACCTGTTGCGCTGAATTTGATTGACGCTTTTCCCATTATTGGGAAAAGAAAAACGGATAAATAGTATATAACAATATACAAAATTGAAAAAACGGACATCATTTTACTCACTTTCTTCGCAGTAATCATTCGGGTTTGAGAAGAAGCAAAATAGATAAAGGATGCAATAGTTACAACGTACCTTAATGAAGATGTAAATTTTGATTGCATATCATTCAGGTTTCCTATGAATAACACTATAAGGGAAAGATATACAACACATAAGACTAATGGCAGATTGAAATTATTGTAGTTGTAATAAATAATTATTCCAACTAGTATATAGTTGTATGTTAAAAAAGGAATCGCAATTGCATTAAAGTAGATTAATTGAAAATACATTACTAAATATGCAATCGGGCCTATTACAAATAGCCAAAAGAACTTTTTTTCAGATAAAATATTTGAGTTATAATTTTCCGACAATTTATTCATATTTGACTTTCTTGTAAATATGCCATTGCCACAAAGTTGAATGAAAAAACAAACTTATCAACAACTGCCCATAAGAAGCCTGTGTTCCTGCTTGTTTTTTATGTTTTCCCTTCTCGAATCTGGTTGATCTACTCACCTGTGTTGGGTTTAATAATTAATATTATACTCTTTATAAATGCTATTAATATGCTCAAAATTTAATCGACTTTTAGTGTTAAAAATTATCTTTCTAAGTGATTCAGGATCAGCGAACCTTCTACGGATTTTGCATGAGGCAATTCCAGTTGCAATTGTATAAGGTGGTATATACTTCGTGATTAGAGACATTGCTCCAATGACTGATCCCTCCGAGATTATAGCACCACTTAAAATAGTTGTTCTACAACCTATCCAGGCGCCATCGTCAATGATAATTTGTGATTTCTTCGATGACATAACTGGATTCAATCTCATATGATTATCTGAGAATTCATAGTCATGGCTACCACCTATTATTGTAACAAATGGTCCGAGCATAACGTTATTGCCAATTACTATTGGATTGTTAGAATTGCAAGACATGTAGGTTTGTTTCCCTGAAAAGAAGTTATCTCCAATGGATATGTTTTCACAATGTTTTATTTCTGACTGTGGACCAAGTCTAAAATTGATCCCAACACATTTTAATTTATGTTGAATATAGGGTCTGTAATAAAATTTGTTGTATAAGAGTGCAAAGAGGTTCATTTATTTTAATTTTAGGTTTACAAAAAGACCAAGATAAAGTCCTCGCCAAGATTTAAAATTAGGATTTGTGACAAAAAGGCCAAGAATTGACCAATAGTGTGGAATTGCTTTACAACCAGTGTAAGAATTGAAGTTTTTCTTAAAAAAATAGCGATGATTTACTAATAGCATTTTTCGGTTTTCAATTACTGACCCTCGTCCTCCTGCTGTGTGGTTATGGAAGCACTTAGCCTTAGGATTATAAAAGGATTTGTTTTTGAACGAAAGACGTTTTGAGAAATCTTCATCTTCCATGTAGGAATATCCTGTTACGTTATCATCAAATTTTAAATTAGAAAAAATCTCTTTTCGATATCCGGTAAGTCCTCCGGATAGCATTTCAGTTTGCAGGAAACAAGGTTGTCCTAATGGAATACTTGCAAATCCTGATTTGTAGAATTTACCTGTCCCATAGGGATGTGAAAGTAAGAATAATCGTTTCAGATATAGTTTAGTTATCTCCGATACTGTCATTGAATTTTTGTAATTAGTAAGTGTACCCATGCCAGCAGCATATTCTGGAGAACTAACAAATGTAGAATTCATTTCCTGTAAAAATGATTTTTCAAGGATAATATCATCGTCAAAAAAATATATAAGGTCACCCGTCGCTTGTGCGACGCCTATATTTCTTTGATAAGTTAAGCCAGGTTTAGTATGAAGATATTTGATTGGAATTTTTGACTTGGAGATTATATTTTCTTTGAATAATACATCCTGACTTATTGGTATTTGTGAACTATCAATTATAATGAACTCATCTGGTAAATCGCTTTGATAACTTAATGAATTGTAAAATTTAATGAGATCAGAAATTCGATCTTTTGTGCATACTATTACTGAAACTTTCATTTTGTATATCTGTTCATTAGTGTCCTGTTAAACAAGATTGATTTTCAACTGTATATCGTTTTGTTCTTTGAAATCTTGATTGTTTTGGGTTGCTAATATAACTTTTAATGGCGTTTTATTGAGAAGAGATGCGCTTTATATCTGTAGAATTTCGCAGGTGGTAAGCGTACTTTTCATCTTGGCTTTAATTTTATGATTGCAAACAAGGAATAGGTGATGATTGCAATGTAGATTTGCGTTTTTGCCACATTCGGGGCAGTTCCCCAGAATGATTTCACTTTCAAATGCTGCTTTATCCATTTGAAAAACAATTCGACTATCCACCTGTATTTGTAAAGTAACGCAATATAAAAAGTCTGTCGATAAAAATTGTTGGTTAAAACACCATCCTTCTCCCGGTCTCAATATCGATATACCATATGAGTATTAATCCTTCGGGATAATGTTTATTGGTATCAAACCCATTTGGTTTAACGCATTGTCCACAGATTACTCCTGCTTTCTTATCGGGGACAACGGCGTTTAACCGGGTAAATTTGAAATTGTCTTTTGCCCAGGTAACAAAGAATGTCTTTTGCTGGTTGATATTGTATAATCTTTGAAAGCCAACGTGACCCCGGTCCAGTAAAACCCGTTTGCCTCGTATGTGAGCACATCCAGGCTGTGAAAATCATGGGTTGCCCCATCGGTAATATGGATTAAGCAAGGGATCGAAGTTCTGATATCATACAATATGTGAATCTTTTGCAGCCTTTGCTTTGCGAAATTCGACCCACCAGAAAACATTTAATCAGAGGCCAATCAATGTTGAATCAGAAGCGTATACCTATACCGGCTTGTCAATAGAAAGTGAAAAATCAGCATCCTGTTGACAACAACTTCGAGCCTCAGTGATTAGTTCATAAGCCAGTTCCTCGAAGATCCTAATGTCTCGTGTTTCATTTGCTGTAGCAAGGTTTGACCGTGATACATTTTTACCAAAGCCTAAATGACGATATTTTGGACGATGAACGCTTATGGTGGTCAACAAATCTCGAAGGCATTCTCTGCTGCATATTTGGCCAAACATCATGCGTAGAAATTGATTCCAGCATGTGAAATGTTTGACGTAATGGTTTCCAGAATAATGATCAACACATCTATTAGATACCCGGGAAGGCAGAAAGGCAGCAATCTGGCAAAGAAGTACTTTACTTGATTCATGTCTTGGGATTTGATCCCAAGGTAAAATCAAATTGTCACCGTCGCAAAATCTTCTGCAACCTTATCAAATCATAATTTCAAAGAACTTTAGTAATTTTAACCGAACACTGATGATTTCAAATATTATTAATCTTCAATAAATAGCTTAGAAGACGTTTGATTGCTAGTTTTTGTGTAATGAGTCTTCAGTAAATTTTTACAATAAAATCTATATAAAAAAGGTGAAATAAAACTTATGGTTAGTAGGAAAAATGGTTTTATCAATTTTACAGAAAGCCATTGATAATACTTAGTATATTTCATTACAAATTTGAGAATACGTATACTATCAATAATTCTTAACCCCTGAAAAACATGGGAAATCGAAATAAGAGTGACTTGCATAGCAAAAAATTGTTTGCCAGCTGTTTTTCTAAAAATGATTGAATTTTTTGATGTGAAGGCCGAATACACAACTATTGAATCCTTAATGAAAACATATTTAGACCATGTCGAAGGTAAAGACCAAGAAATCACTGATTCATTTGATAATAAACATTTTCCATCTGAATGAGTGTCCAAGTATTTTAAAACTATAAGAATCTGAGCTTGATGAGAGTTTAGATATTTTTTATAAAAAGGATAAAGGTATGATAATGTTGATAATTTATAAAGACAATTTGATATAGTAAAAGAATTACTATAATTGATTTTTTTACAGAAATTCTGAAAACCTTCTGTTAGAGTTTCTTTCGGATTTCCCAAATTTATAAAAAAAAAATCATTACTTATTTTAATTATATTTAATACTTTGGTAAGCACATTATTCAGAATTAGATCATTATCAGAAAGAATCCAAAGCCATTCAGAGTTGGATATTTCAAAGCATTTGAAGATATTGGCATCAGCCCCAATATTAGTGTCATTTCGTATAAATCGAATTGCGCTTAAATCAAGTTCTTTTGTTTCAAGGAATTGCTGCACAGGTGGGATAGAATGGTTATCAATTATAATGAAATCAACATTATTAGTTAACTGAGGTAGAATTCTACTTACTTGATTAAAAAGCAATTCATGATTATTATAAGTTGGAAGTGCTATTGTCAATGTATTCAAAATGTAAGTGAATTATTAATGAGTGCAATTAATAGTTAGTCTACGCAGCATACCGAACATGTTTTCCATGAAAGTATTTTTTCACTTGTTCCGGATCATTTTTTCGCATCTGAAGATAATCTTCAACGGTTTCTTCAAGTTGATCAACATTCAATGGGCGGTGCTTGCCAACAGCATTTGTTTTGACATCCTGATTAACAAGTTCGTCGGGGTTAAGTTCAGGACTATAGCCAGGAAGCAGAAACAATTCGATCCGATCAGAATGTTCTGCAATCCACTCCTTTACCAGCTTTGCTTTATGAGTAGGATGACCATCAACGATGAGGAACACTTTCTTTCGATTATACCGGATCAATCTGGACATGAAATCGATAAATACTGCACTTGTGAACCCTTCTTTGAAAAGCATGAAGTGAAGTTTCCCCTGGTTGGTAAGAGAAGAGATCATATTCAAACGAAACCTTTTGCCAGTCTTAACAACAACCGGGGTTTCGCCTTTTGGAGACCAGGTTGTACCAGCCTGATGATCACTTCTCATGCCCATCTCATCACCCCAGTGAATTTCAGCACTCTCTTCAGTGGCTCTCTCTTTAATAGCAGGGTAATCTTTCTTCAGCCACTTTTTTACCTCCGGATCACTCTGTTCGTAGGCTTTGTAGATCGGTTTCTGAGGAGTAAAACCCCAGGTATGAAGATATCGGCCAATGGTCCATACACTAACATCAACCCCGAACTGATCTCTGAGAAGATCTCCTACGGCAGCTCTTGTCCAGAGGGCAAAGGGCAGCTTCAATTGATCCGGGCATTTATCAATGATCATCTTCTTGGTCTGTTTCTCTTGTTCTTTAGTCAAGCTAATCTGCGAAGGTCTGCCCCGCTTCTCTTGCTTAAACCAGTTCTTCTTCCTTGTACCGCGAACTTCAAGCCATTTGTATATGACCGCATCTGATACGCCGAAAATGGCCATGGCGTCCTTTTTTCTCATTCCATTGTCAAGTGCTTCCAGCACCTTGACCCGGATGGCTTCCTGGGCAGGAATACTCAGTTTTCTTAAGTCTTTCTTTTCCATGCCCAAAGATAATCATAATATTTTTTTATACTAACTATTTATTGCACATATTAATAATTTATAAGTAATATTTAAATATAAAATTACGTTTGTATCTTAAAAAGATTAAATAAGTTATTGGCAGAATTACAAGCCACATTACTAGGTTAATTGAAAAAATAAGAGAATTTAAGCCAAAAAACGGAAGAATGCTAAAAATAGAAATTACGACTAAAATTGCATTAATCGCTGAAACGTAAACTAAAGGTTCTTCTTTGTGAGCTCTCATATAAAATGCCATAAAATTAATTAGTGATTGAGCTATCTGAGAAATGAGAAGAAGACATGTCGGCAGAATAGTCAAAAATCTATCGCCATAGGAAGTATAGAACCTCACTAAAATAAGAAAGAACACTAGAAAGCAAGATAATACTAGTTGAAAAATTATACCTTTAAAAACTGATTGAGTAAAAAGTTTGTCTAATTCATCTTTTCTTTTCATTGCGACAAGCATGTTAAACTTAGGAATTTTTGAAATTACCCAACTAGAGGCTATTCCAGATATCGCATTAATCATCGCTTGTGTAACACCTAACTGCCCGGCTTCCACTTTACCAACATATTTAAAGACCGAAGGTACCAGTAAAAAGAAAATAAAAAAACCACTTATCCAAGAAACTGCATATTTCCATTGCAGATGCATAATTTCGTTGAACCATGTATATTTTCGACTAAGTTTTAAAGATTTAATTTGTCTCCAAAAAGGAGGTGATATTCTATAAAGTAGAAAAGTCATTATTAAAATGCCTATAAAGTTGCCAATAATAAGTGACCAAATATTAAAATGTAACCATAGGAAAATCCAATTTGCAATTGACATTGATAGAGACCCAAGAAGAATATTGATTTGAGTATGTTTGATTTTATCTAATCCTTGATAAATTGCTTGAAATAATGAAACTAATAAATTTGCCCCTCCAATTACAGAATATATTGCCCATACAAAAAAAACTTTATCAAATGTTTTTGAGAAATAAAAGAAACCTACTATAATTAAAATACTAATTGAAATCGGGATAATATAAAGATAAAATCGAACAGAATAGCGAATTAGACTAACAGTTCTTTCAATGTTAGTTTTGTTCCCCTCCAGGATTCCATTTACTTCTTTTAAAAAAGCAAATTCATGACTAACGAATTGTGTAATGATAGTAGTGAATCCAAGTTCGGCAAAGATCGATAATGTCCCCAAATTAATAAAAGTATACCATAATCCTTGCTGATCTGGAGATAAAAATTTAATAATAAAATAAATTGTTACAGGACCTTTAATAGTGAGCCATATCTTAGATAAAATTATCCATGAAATGTCAGCATCAATACCAGTTAATTGAATTAAAAATTTAGTTATTGTTTTCAAATCAAGAAATGACGTACTAGTGAGTCTATTTATAATATAACAATTACAATATTTCGTAAACCACTAAAAGGATGATTACTAAGAGTATAGTTTAAACAACTCTTCAGTTTCAATTTTAATACATTCAAAAGATGTATACTTAGGTTTGAATGGAATAGTATTGAAATTTCTATTTTTGGAGTAATAGTTTGTCTTCTTTCCAGTTGCCGAGAAATCTCCATAATTTGGAATTATCATAAATTTCAAATCATACTTTTGACTAAAATAATCTAAGATTTCCATTTTTTTAATCGGATTAAGGCTTTTTACATCTATTGCCTTATTGATTTTTTTATTCTCGCAACATGCTTTAACTAAATTAGCCAAGTCTGACGGATGAATGTAATCACGCATTATATTTTCCGAACTAGTTTTCAAAATTCTATTATCCTTAATGCACAATATGATATCTGTCATTAAATAGTTTTTAGACAGATCAATAAACCTACTGTAGTAGTTAAAAATTCGTAAGTCAATAATATTATAGTACTCCAAAGAACGGTGTTTTATCTCTGTAGTAAGTTTTGCGATGCGGTAATAGTCTTCTGTTCGTAGATTATTTATTTCAATTGTCGTTTTTGTACTTTCAGATGCTGGTTCATCAAATGAGGTTCCATAAACGACTCCAGAACTAAAGTTAATATAGAGTGTTTCATGGTTGCTTTTTATATAATTTAAAATAAAGCGATCGAATTGTTCAGTTAGTTCAAAAATATTTTCATTATTAGTTTTCGAATTTATTGTAAATGAAATTCCGATACAGTTAATGATTACATCTATTCGATCCTTGTTTAATTCGGAGAAAGATTTTAAAATGGAATTTGAATCATGTATTCGATCCAGAAAATTTTGCATTTTTTCTAAATCTCGTGCATAACAATGAAGCTCGATGGATTCATCGTCTTTAAAATTGAATATCAGCCCTTTTGCAACGTGGCTTGATGCACCTAAAATTGCAATTATTTGTTTATTACTCCTCATTACCTCAAAATCACCTAATAGTGGTTACTTGTGGACGATATGTACTAAAGCTAAATTTTATTATTTCCCAAACTTAAAACATTCTATTAAAACTGCCAATATTTAGATGTTTTTAATAAATCAAGATCAGTGTTTTTTAATGGATAGCTATATTCTTCCATTGGAAAGATTCCAGCCTTAACCTCATCAATGTAATGTTTGATTGCCATTTCTGCAAGAACCAATAATCCGTCTCTTCTCTCCTCTCTACCAACCTG
>Ga0172375_10003463_pt1 | contig 23938 bp, 14 predicted proteins | sample LakKiv1m_FD_114537 | JGI IMG/M metagenome (GOLD analysis project Ga0172375, IMG submission 114537) | Freshwater microbial communities from Kabuno Bay, South-Kivu, Congo - kab_092012_11.1m | ecosystem: Environmental > Aquatic > Freshwater > Lake | place: Democratic Republic of the Congo... | reverse complement strand
CGAAGATTTTACATTTCCGGGAACCGTTAACCTGAGCAATCCGGGTCAATCGTATGTTTTTGTGGGATGTACAGAGCTGGAAGGAGATGATAATCCGGCAAATGACTGTAAAACGATAATGATTGTTGGTTGGCCAACCGAATATTGCGATGCTTCGACCACCAATCAGCAGGAATATGTCCATTGGGTTGGGTGTGGTAACATTGACAAATACAGTTCGTGGCAGGCTGGAGTTGCTGATTACACAGCTCTTTCAACTTCCCTGCCTGCAGGTTGGTCGGAACCAATTAGTGTCACAATCGGAAATGCAAGGGCTGGCGATAGTGTAACGATGTGGATAGACTGGGATCAGGATTACTTTTTTGGTACCGATGCCAATGAAATATACCAAATGACCGATTATGATGGTACAGGTCAATATTTTGATGATACCATTACAGTGCCGGAAGAGACACTGCCTGGCGACTACAGAATGAGAATCCGGTTAACCTACAATTCAACTCCCGAACCCTGCGGTGTAGCTGAGTATGGCGAAATTGAAGATTACACGGTTGTAGTTTATGTTCCTCCCGTAAATGATGTTGGCGTAGAAGCCATTATTTCTCCCAAAACCGACATAAGTCCCGGTAATGAAATTGTTACGATCAGAGTTAAAAATCTCGGTTCGGCCACACAAACCAACATTCCGGTTTTTTATACATTGGATGGAGGTACTCCTGTTCCAGGCATGATCAAAGGCCCGCTGCCAGGTGGATATACATCTGATTATTGTTTTAATGGTTTTGCTGATTTAACAGATTATGGTGCACACATTTCATTAAACACTTGTGTTACCCTGGCAGGTGATGAAAATGCTGAAAACGATTGTCAAACGATCACCGTTAGTACAGATTGGCCTTATTATGTTGATGGTTCAACCAGCACAGAAGATGAATACATTGCCAACGTATTATTTGGAAGTATCAATAACAGCAGTGGCTGGCAGGGTAATACAGCCGATTATACCGATCAGTTTACGATTATTCCAACCGGTGAATCAGAAACAATTACCGTTACCAACGGAAATGCCTATGCAAGCGACATTGTGTATGTTTGGGTTGATTGGAACAAAGACTATAGGTTTGATTGGTGGGGAGGACCTGAAGAATATCACCTTACCAATGTAGGTGGAACCGGAGAGCAATTTACAGGGGAAATTACAGCTCCTGGTGGGCAGGCTGCTGGTGATTACCGGATGAGAGTCCGCATGACTTATAGTTACCCACCCGATCCATGTGGAAATGCATCTTATGGTGAGGTTGAAGACTATACCCTAATTGTGGATGCCGATACACCTCCTCAAATTCGGGTTAATCCAATGTCGTTGGCCCAAATCCTTGAACCAGGTGAAAGTGCCGTGCAATCAGTTATTTTGTCGAATGTAGGAGAACTACCATTAACTTTTGACATTTCAGTTAACACCGGCAACAATGTTATGAAATCGTCTTTTTCGGATAATCCAAACCAGTTGACTGATATAGGTGTGATTGCCATCCTGTCGCCGGTTACAGGTGTAAATATTGGTGATGAAATCGTGACGATTACAGTTAAGAATTTCGGAAATGATTTGCAAAGTAATATCCCGGTGGGCTATTCTATTAATAGCCAGGATACAATCTCAGATATCGTACCAGGCACTTTGGTTAGCGGTGAATCAGTGGATTTTACTTTTCCGGGTACGGTCGATCTGGGAATATCTGGTCAGGTTTATGTAATTAAAGCTTTTACCACTTTACCGGGCGACGAAAATGCAGATAATGATTGTGAAACGGCCTTTGTAAATAACCTTTTTACGGGATTTTGTGAAGCGATAACCACCAGGGAAGATGAGTTTATTTCCAACGTCCATTTTGGGGATATCAACAACAGCAGTGAATGGCAGGACAGTGTTTCCGATTTTACAAACATTTTCACCACAATTGAAGCAGGTTCTTCCGAAAACATCATCGTTACCAATGGCCTGCCTTACACCAACGACCGGGTTTTTGCCTGGGTGGACTGGGATAAAAACCGTGATTTTAATACCTCTGACGAGCAGTACGTTTTGACCGACCAAAACGGAACTGGCGATTCTTTTACCGGAGAAATTGCGGTTCCTCAAAATCAGCCAAGCGGCAATTACAGGATGCGAATCAGGATGTGCTATTTTACCGAATCGGTTCCCTGCGGCGGTTCGACTTATGGAGAAGTTGAAGAATATTCCATTAAGGTGATAAATAACCAGACTATTCCCTGGCTTTCCGTAGAACCGTTGACGGGAGTGGTAAATCCAGGTGATTCAGTTGAAGTTAATGTGACTTTTAATTCAACCGGATTGCCGTTTGGGTCTTACACTGGTTCGATTGTCTTTACCAGCAACGACCCGGCTAAGCCATTTACAACAATTCCAGTAACACTTGTAGTTAGCAATTGTCTCTTACCTGCACCTGCAAATTTTACGGTTATCGAAAATCCGCCATTAGTTGCTCATCTTAGCTGGGAACCTCCTGAAATATCGGGTGGAATAATTCGATGGGACGATGGTGTGAACTATGATGGTATTGGTACAGGTTCAGTTGGTCTCTTCCATTTGGCTGCCCGTTGGACAGGTGCTCAACTTATAGGCTATGACGGTTTGTACCTGACTGATGTTGATTTTTTTCCGAGAAGCAACGGAAGCACAGTTTATACATTAAAAATCTGGACAGGTGTAAATGCTTCGACACTCATTCATTCCCAGCCTCTTGCTGGTTTAACCTTAAATGAATGGAACACAGTTTTATTGAGTAATCCTGTTCAAATAAGTTCAGCAACTGAACTCTGGATCGGCTACGAATGTAATTCTCAATCGGTTGGTGATTATCCTGCCGGATGTGATGCAGGCCCTGCAGTTGCAGGCTTTGGGGATATGGTATCGATAAATGGAACAGTCTCATGGCAAACATTATCAGGTTATGGACTTAACTACAATTGGAACATTGCTGGAATCATCAGCACCGGTCCTGATGGAAAACCTTTGACACAGCCAATTCATATTGGGCAATCTTATTCAAACACCTGCGCATCTGTTGCACAAGGTAATTTACCAAAGGCTGCAAACCCTCAATGGACAGGTTCAAACCGCGATTTGTTAGGTTATAATGTTTACAGGGATGGTTTTAAAATCAATACTTCAATTTATAGTGGCTTGTTTTTTGATGATCCGGTTAATATTCAGACACTGCGTTCTTACTGTGTATCTGCCGTTTATCAGGAATGTGAATCTCCATCTGAGACGATTTCAATTTTAATCACGGAAATCCCTGAAAATGAAAATTCAACAATAACCATTTTCCCAAACCCGGCCCAACAAATTCTAAATATCAAATCTCAAAATACAATAAATCAAATTTCGATTTTGAATATTCCAGGGCAGGTGGTTTACAGCGGTGATTTTGAAAGCCAAACGGTTCAGCTAAATACATCCCATTTCAGGAAAGGAATTTACATCATTCAGGTCAAAACTTTGGAGGGAAGTATTGTTAAAAAACTGGTTATGGAATAAAAAGTAAAGGTAAAAACCTGACAGGTTTTCAAAACCTGTCAGGTTTGCCCAAAAAAGCTGGTTATCCTTATTAAAATGAAATGAAAAAATCAAAAGCCATGAAAACCTTTAAGAGCCTTTTTTTGCTGATGTTAATCCTGACATCTGCAATCGTTTTTGCACAAAACGATAGTTCAGTAAGGGCAAATATCCCGGATGAACTGAAAGACGTTGCCCAAAATACAAAGCCTGGCCCGGTTCAATATGCTGTTGATGAATACCCGCTTCTATTCGAGTATCCCTGCGGCAATACAACCGGTGAAGCCGGTGTTGAAACCGACGGAAACTTTATTTACACCAGTTTATGGAATGGGACAGAATTTTGTAAATATGCGCCTGATGGCTCGTATCTCGGAACATTTTCAATTCCCGGCGTTGCTGCAGTAAGAGATATGGCTTATGATGGAACTTATTTTTATGGATCGGCAGCAAGTACACTTATTTTCGAAATGGATTTTACAACATTGAGCCTGATCAGTACTTTCATTGCCCCAACAGCAACCCGTGCTATAGCTTACGATGATTTGGAAGATGGATTTTATGGAAACAACTGGTCAACGCCTATCGTTCTTTACGATCGTACCGGTGCAACAATCAACACCATCCCGACAGCGGGCGACGAAAGTTACTATGGTTTTGCTTTCGATCCATGGCAAAATTATTTATGGGGCTATAGTCAGAAAGACGGAACCAGCCTGAACATGCTCTATAAAATGGAACTGCCGGATGGAATGATTATCGAATCATTCGACATGCTTACTGTGCTTACCTTACCTACTCCTGGGACCGACATTGCCGGAGGGTTATTTTTTAATTATGACCTTGTATCCGGGTCTTGTACTTTGGGCGGCATAGTTCAGAATGTTTGTATCTGGGGCATTAATACTTGTTATTATCCTCCGCCTCCTCAATACGATGTTGGCGTTTTGGCATTTATATCGCCAACTACAGAGCCCTATTTGGGAATGGAAATTGTAACCATAAGGGTTAAAAATTTCAGTGTAGGCAGCCAGATTATCAGCAATATTCCCGTTTATTACAAGCTTGATGGAGGAACACCGGTTACCGGCATTGTTCCCAGCCCGATTTCTCCTGGCGAAAGCCAGGATTTTACTTTCCAGGGAACCGTTAATTTGAGCACCCCGGGGCAGACTTATGAGTTTGTGGGTTGCACAACCCTTGAGGGGGATGATAATCCAGATAATAATTGCAAAACGGTCAGTATTACCAACATTCTCCCAGTTTATTGCGATGCTTCAACATCCACAGAGGACGAATACATTGCCAATGTATTATGCGGAGCTATCAATAATAGCAGTTACTGGCAGGCTGGCGTGGCGGATTATACGGCTCTTCACGCGTACGGCTATTCAGGTGCATTAGTAAATATTACTGTAACCAATGGAAGTCCCTATTTTGGCGACAAAGCAACCGTATGGGTAGATTGGGATCAGGATTTCATCTTTGATATGGGGACCAATGAAGAATTTATTCTGACCGATATTGAAGGTACTGGTGCTACATTTACCGGGTTAATATCTGTTCCATTGGGACAGGTTGGTGGAGACTTCCGGATGAGAATCCGCCTCACTTACAGCACGGCACCAAACCCTTGCGGAAATGCTGATTATGGGGAAATAGAAGATTACACGATATTTATTGGAGGTAGTCCGGGGCCACCACCACCATCAAACCTGCAGGCTACCCTCAACGGAAATGATGTGTATTTAACCTGGGACAGTCCTGAAGGTGTTAAATTGATAGAATCACGCGCACTGATTGGCTATTACGTTTTTCGTAATGACGATTTTATTGGTTTTTCGGATACCACCAATTACAGCGATAACAACTTAGAGCCAGGAACCTACAGTTATTCGGTTATAGCATTATATGAAGAAGGCCAATCTATGCCTGCCGGGCCAGTAACCATTATCGTTCCTCCGGAAGCTGAAATTTCAGTTAACCCGGAGTCCATCATCCAAAATGTTCCAATTGGAGGAACAACTCAAACCATACTGGACATTTCAAATACCGGAGGCCAGGAACTTACCTACAACATTGTAGTTACATATCCAACTGTTGCCAGAATTCAACCGGAACCTTATGATGCCATCGAAGCCGCCAACAGGCTTGCTGAAAGAATGGCTGCCGATGGAATCAGCGCTGATTTGGTCAGCCTGGCCTTTGATAAACCTGCTGGAATATTGCCCGACCAAAAGAATAACGAAATCATCAGGTATGATGACGGAAAAAACTCCAGTGCTATCGGACTTACAACTGGCGGAACATTCGGAATTTCGGCCTATTATCCGGCAGCAACCTTTACCCGCTACGAAGGCTGGTCACTTTCTCAATTGGGATTTTACATTAATCAGGTTCCCGAAATATGCAAAATAAAGATTTATGGTGAAGGTACTTCAACTTCACCCGGGGCGTTGCGTTACGAGGAAATCGTTTATCCAACCGGTTCTTCATGGAATATATTCACACTAAGTGAAGCAGTTGTAATCACCGGTGAGGACCTTTGGCTTGGCCTGGAATTAACACATCAGGCCGGTACAAACCCGGCAGGCTGTGATGATGGTCCCGCTTTGGCGGGTTTTGGCGATATGGTTTCATTTAATAATACCACCTGGGCCCCGCTTTCGAATTGTGGCCTCAACTATAACTGGAACCTTGCCGGATACCTCGTCAAAACCAACCCTGATGAAACCAATGATGTGGGTGTTCAAACATATTTGTCGCCTCATAACAAAACAAATCTTGGTGATGAAGTTGTAAAAATCCGCATTAAAAATTATGGGACGGCCCCGCAAAGCAATATTCCTGTTTTTTATACGGTGGATGGTGGTGCAGCAGTTGCCGACACTGTGCCTGGCCCTATAACATATGGAGAAACTATCGATTTTACTTTCCAGCAAACCGTTAACCTGGGAAATCCCGGCCAGACTTATGTGTTCCAATCTTGTACGGCCCTATTGGGTGACGAAAATACCACAAATGATTGTTATCCTTTCGAAGTCACAAATTTACTACCTGAATACTGTCCGGCTTACACCTCGGAGGAAGATGAGTATATTGCCAACGTGTTGATGGATTCGATAAACAACAGCAGCGGATGGCAGAATGGTGTAGCTGATTACACAACAATTTCAACTACAACCCAGGCAGGCACTTCACAGGAAATAAAAGTTACCAATGGCCATCCATGGGCAGCCGACATTGTTTACACCTGGGTTGACTGGAATCTGGATAATGAATTTGATGTAAACAATGAAGCATATTTTCTGACCAATGTAGGGGGAACCGGTGCAATATTTAACGGCCTAATTACAGTTCCCGAAGGTCAGCTAAACGGTGATTACCGGTTGAGGATCCGGATGACCTATAGCATACCTCCTCATCCCTGTTGTAGTGCACAGTATGGCGAGATCGAAGATTACACCATTAAAGTTGCCGGTGGTCAACCAAACTGGTTAACTGTTCCATCTCCTGCCGGCGCAGTATTTCCGGGAGCTACAGCAAATGTTCCGCTTCATTTTAACACTGCCGGACTTGGTTTAGGAAGTTATGCTGCCAACCTGAAAATTACGAATAGCTCAGGTAATGCACCGGTATTGGATGTTCCGGTTACAATGATCGTTACCGACACTTCGGCAAGTTTGATAGTTGAACCGACGTTGCTGGAAGAAACGCACAATCCTTTCCCAAAAATCACAACCCGGCAGTTGACCGTTACAAATAACGGGACTTCAACCATTGATTTTGATGTGGTTGTAAATAATGAGGTAAGTTACTTACCGAATCCTCCTGTCATTGACCCGGAAGCAGAAGCCCGGCCTGAGGTTAGGATGGATAACTTAGAAATGTTTTATTGCGACGCTTCAACCACAACTGAAGATGAGTATATTGCTAATGTGTTGTTTGGTACGATCGATAACAGCAGCGGCTGGCAGGGCGGGGTTGCTGATTATATTGCAATTTCTACTACAATCGAAGCCGGTGCTTCCGAAAATATGACCGTTACAAATGGTAATCCATATGCGAGCGATTATTGTTATGCCTGGGTGGATTGGAACAGGGATTATACTTTTGGTGTTGCAACTGATGAAGAATTTATTCTTACCAATATTGGTGGAACCGGTGCTTCATTTACAGGTGCTGTTACAGTTCCAGCTGGTACTCCTGAAGGCGATTACAGGATGAGAATCCGTATGACTTATAGTATAACTCCGGAACCATGTGGAAACGCTTCTTATGGCGAAATCGAAGATTATACCGTTCATGTTGGCCAAGAACAACCAACGGCATGGTTATCTGCTGAACCCTTGTCAGGCTCACTCAATCCTGGAGATTCAATGATCGTTAATGTAACTTTTAACTCCGAAGGACTTGTGGCCGGAGAATATGCAGGTTCAGTCGTTTTCAACAGCAACGACCCTGTTAACCCGGTCATCAACGTTCCAGTTTCATTAATAGCAGGTGGTTGTGGATTACCTGCTCCAACAAATTTATTAGGCGTTCCCATACAATCTAATCATGTCCACCTAACATGGGAGTCCCCACAAACTCCGGGGGGAATTATCCGTTGGGACGATGGGATTAACAACGATGGCATCGGGTTAACGGCTGGTGGAACATTCTCGGTTGCTGCCCGCTGGACAGGGGCTCAGCTTGTTTATTATGATGGTTTATCCCTGACCGGAATTGACTTTTTCCCAAGGAGTACCATGGCTACCGTATTTACCTTAAAAGTATGGAAGGGTGCAAATGCCTCTACCTTAATGCTCAGTCAGCCACTTTCGGGTTTGACACAAAACGCCTGGAATACGGTATTATTGAGTACGCCTGTAATCATTAGTTCGGCTACCGAACTCTGGATAGGCTATGAATGTAGCGCTCAGCCGACCGGCGATTATCCTGCCGGTTGTGATGAAGGACCAGCAGTAGCGGGGTATGGCGACATGATCTCAACAGACGGTACTACGTGGGCTACTTTGTCAGGGTATGGTCTCAGTTATAACTGGAACCTTGCTGGTACAATCAGTGCCGATGAATTAGGAAAGCCTTTGGCTCAACCCATCGTTATCGGCAAATCTTATTCTGGCACAGGTACAACGCTTTCACAAGGTAATTTGCCGGCTGCGCTAAATGCCGTATGGACCGGATCAAACCGTGATTTATTGGGATACAATGTTTACAGGGATGAGGTTAAGGTCAATTCGACAATTGTTACCAATTTGTATTATGATGATTATGTGCCCTCTCCCTGGTTGTCATTGTGGTATTATGTGACTGCAGTATATCCGGAATGTGAATCTGCACCAGATTCTATTTATGTTATGCTCTGGCCAGGAATTACCGAAAATGGGAAAACCAGTACAGTTGTTTTCCCGAATCCTGCTACTCATTGGGTTACCATCGAATCGGAATTGAACATCAGCCAAATCACCATCATCAACAACATTGGCCGGGAGGTTTACAACTCGTTTGTTGGCGAGAAATCGATCCAGGTGAATACTGCCGGGTTCAATAAAGGCATTTATATTATTCGGATAGAAACAGAAAAAGGTATCATCAGCGAAAAGCTGGTTATTCAGTAGCTTTATTTGCCGGGTATCAGAACAACTTTAAGCGGCAAATAAAAGTCATTGTTTGCTTCACTGTTAACAAAAATCGCCCGAAATTATTGGTTTTGGAGTCGCTGCTCCATAAAACCCGGAAAACGTTTGTTCCGTAAAAATTTTAAAATCCGGGTATTGAATAATTACTATTTTTACACTTCGAAAGTTTTTAACTAAGAAATTCTGCATTTTTACTAATCAAATTCATTTAATTATGCGAAAAACAATTTTACTTGTAACAATGCTTATTGCCTCTGCAATTGCATTTTCTCAGACACCACTCACAGTTGCTGTTGATTTTTCGGGAACCACCACCGATGGTACCCCATTTAATTTGTTTGAAACACTGGCCGGAGGTCAGTACGTTTGTGTCGACTTTTTCTATACTACATGAAGTTCGTGCATAAGCACCGCTCCTATGTTAAGCGAGGCTTACGAATACTTTGGATGCAACACAGCAGATGTGTTTGTGATCAGCGTTGACCGCGGTGAGAGCAATGCAACATGCATCCAGTTTGAAGAAACCTACGGACTCGGATTTCCTTGTCTGAGCGGAAATGAAGGCGGAGGTACCGCAATAAACGACACCTATGGGATTAGTGCCTACCCAACCTACATTTTAATTGCTCCCGACCACACCATTGTTGAACAGGATATGTGGCCAATTTCAAGTGTGCAGACCTTTAAAAATTATTTCCAGTCGCATGGCATTCAGGCCGCTCCCTGCGGAAGTACGCTTACTGCAGGATTTTTAGCCGATGATTACGCAATCTGTGAGGGTACACAGGTTCAGTTTACGGATGTTTCCTCAGGTAACCCAACTTCCTGGGAATGGACATTCGAAGGTGGCAATCCGGCTACGTCCACTTTACAGAATCCTTTGGTTACCTACAACACTGCTGGTAGCTGGAATGTTTCACTAACGGTTTCAAACGGGACTGCCAACAATACCATATCAAATCCTGATATTATTGTGGTGAGCGCGCCACCAACTGCTTTTGCCGGTTTGGGTGGAGAAACCTGCGTAAATGATGCTTTTGTCGTTGAGGGTGCTACAGCCCAAAATGCACTGATGATAAGCTGGGAAGTCACCAATGGCGATGGATTGCTCGAAAACAGTTCATCAGTTACACCAACTTACATCCCTGCATATTCCGATGCCGGAACCACCGTTGTGCTTACATTAACTGCTCATGGTACGGCTGGCTGCAGCAGCGAAATTTCAACTTCGGTCATGAATCTTGACGTTTTAAGTCTGCCTGATGTGACCCTTGAGCCTTTTATTCCGGCATGTTATGAATGGCCGGCATTTCAACTTAACGGTGGCTTGCCGGAAGGTGGAATTTATTCAGGCACCGGTGTTACCAATGGATGGTTCGACCCTGCAATTGCCGGGATGGGAACCCATACAATAACCTATGCTTACACCGATGCACATGGTTGTGAAAATTTTGCTGAAGCTTTTATGGAAGTGACCTCCTGCATAGGAATAGTAGAAACCGGGAGTAGTTTTTATCGTGTTTATCCAAACCCAAGTTCCGGTGAAATTTCTGTTATGTTGAAAAATGAAGCTAATTACACGTTCCAGATTATCAATGCCAATGGAAAAGTTGTTATTGCCGAAAAAATCCTGAAATCCGGGATTATCTCATTGAGCGGCCTTGAAAACGGATTGTATCTGGTGAAAATCAGTAACGGCCTGGAGAGTTACATTCAAAAACTTACGTTGATGAAAGAATAGTTTTTATTGGTAAAAAATAATAAAGGCCGTCTCCTGATCGGGATGGCTTTTTTTTTATATCTAATCCATCTTGATATTTCCAAAATTCTGAAGTAACTTTACGCTAGTTTTTATAAAATGATCACTGGGTTCCCAGGACTAAACAAAGTTGCATATCAAAATATACTGTTATGAAAAAGTTTACAATGCTCCTGTTCTTCATTTTAGTCGAAAGTTCAGGCTTTGGTTACACCTGGAATCCCATTGGTACGGTCCAGATGAATGCTACAAAAATCAGTTTCGGAATTACTTTTTCTGATTTCGTGATTTGTTCAGAAGATGGGCTGTATCTTTACAATATCAGCACCCACGAAACCGAATTTTATACCTATGGTTTGCCTGTAACAGATGCTGCCTACCTTGATCCTTACCGAATCCTCATTGTCATGGGGAATGGCAGCTATTCAGATGGAATCTGGACTTTTGATTTGCAGACCCATCAATTTTCTGTTGTCGAATGGCTTATTTATCCCAATTTCCTGTTTTACGATGATCTGTCTGGTACGTATTGGGTTGGCGGTCAATGGGGTGGAATGATGAAATCGTCGGATGGACTTAACTGGGAAAATGTGGACTTTTTTAATTCCAAAACCTGCAGCAGAATGGCAGGCTATGGTCAGCATCTGGTGGTATCCGAAATCAGCAATCTGATTGGCACATTCTGGTCAGATGATAGCGGAGTAACATGGAATGCTTCAGTTAACTCCCCGGTTATTTCAGATATGAGCTTCTGTTCCAGCGGCCTGCTTTATGGCATATTCCCGGATTATTCCAATTCGTCCGGCCTGTGGAAATCGGAAGATTTTGGAAATAGCTGGCAAAATGTTTTTTACGCAGATAATATGAGTGCCGTTGGTTTTGATTGCTTTGGAGATGCTTTTGCGGGCTGGAAGGAAAATCTCGGAATCGCCCGCTTCGACCCGTCAGCTCCGGCTCCCGGTTTAACATACCTTAATGAAGGACTACCCAACTTAAACATCAACAAAATCCAGATCAATCCAACCATGAGTGCTCCGGCAATTTTTGTCTGTACAGATGCCGGTGTTTATTTCAGCACGGATTATATGGTGGGTTTGGAAGAACATCTGCATAATGAGATTTCAATTTCCCCGAATCCGGCTACCCGCTTTGTAAATATAAAAAGCGATTTCAGGATAAACAGCCTGAATCTCTTCACCATTTCCGGGAAAGAAATCGTAAAAATGATTGTTGATGAAAACCAGCAACAGCTTGATGTTTCAGGTTTTGATGCAGGGATTTATTTATTGGAAATTGATACCCAGGGCAGGTCATTTGTCAGAAAATTGGTGGTTAAATAAAGTCAAAAAATAACAAGGTTTTTAACCTGTCAGGTTTAATACCCGGCTCCAACATTTTTATTTCTCCACCAGCCTCAGGTTTTTCGAACCCTTTCATCCTCCTTTTTTATACTTTTGCCATCCAAAATTATTTCAGTGCTTTCAGTCAACAACATTTCTGTACATTTTACCGGCGAATACATTTTTGATGAGGTTTCATTCCTTATCAACGACCGCGACCGCATTGGCCTTGTCGGGAAAAACGGGGCTGGAAAAACCACACTGCTCAACGTTATTGCAGGCGAAATGGAACCCGAGAAAGGTAACATTGCATCGCCTTCCGGGCAGAGCATCGGTTTTCTGAAACAGGAAATGAACCCCGGCAGCAACCGCACCGTGATTAATGAGGCAAAACTTGCTTTCGCTGAAATGCTTTTACTCGAAATACAGGTTAAGAAACTTATCGATGAACTCGCCGAACGTACCGATTATCATTCACAGGATTATCTAAAACTCATCTCAAAACTAAACGATTGTAACGAGCGGTTCGATTTATTGGGTGGTCAGAACATCGACGAAAATGTTGAGAAAGTATTGATTGGTTTGGGTTTTGAGAGAAATGATTTTGCACGTCCCTTAACCGAATTCAGCAGTGGCTGGCAAATGCGTGTGGAACTGGCAAAAATACTCCTCAGCAAACCCGACATCGTTTTGCTGGATGAGCCCACCAACCACCTCGACATCGAATCTATCCAGTGGCTCGAAGAATTTTTAATCAACTATCCCGGAGCAGTGGTTCTTGTGTCACACGACCGTGCTTTCCTCGACAACGTGACAAACCGGACCATCGAGATCACCCTCGGTAAAATATACGATTATAAAGCGTCTTATTCGGAATATGAACTGCTTCAGGCACAGCGCCGCGAAAAAGAAGTGGCAGGTTTTAACAATCAGCAGCGCGAAATCGAACAAATCGAACGATTTATCGAGCGGTTCAGATATAAAAACACCAAGGCAAAACAGGTTCAGTCCCGCATAAAGAAACTGGGAAAGATGGACCGGATTGAGATTGAAGATGTAGATAGTTCGGCTATTCGTTTCCGTTTCCCACCCGCCCCACATTCAGGAAAAGTGACTGTTGAGGCGCAGCATCTCTCTAAAAGTTATGGCAGCAAACTGGTTTTAAAAGACCTGGTTTTTTTAGTTACCAAAGGAGAAAAAATTGCTTTTGTCGGACGAAATGGTGAAGGTAAAACCACGCTTTCAAAGGTCATCGTTGGCGACCTTCCTTACGACGGCATTTTAAAGCTCGGTCACCAGGTTTCGATAGGGTATTATGCACAAAATCAGTTCGAGATGCTGGATGTGGAAAAAACAGTTTTTCAAACCATCGATGATGCTGCAACCGGCGAATGGCGGACCAGAGTGCGTGGATTATTAGGCAGCTTTTTATTTAGCGGTGAGGATATCGAGAAAAAAGTAAAAGTGCTTTCAGGAGGCGAAAAGGCAAGGCTTTCACTGGCTAAATTACTGTTGAATCCTGTTAACCTGCTGGTCCTGGATGAGCCAACCAACCATCTGGATATGCGTTCCAAGGACATTCTTAAAAATGCACTGCTTCAATACGATGGCACTCTCATCATTGTATCGCACGACCGGGACTTTTTAGCCGGTCTTACCGAAAAAGTCTTCGAATTCCGTAACAGGAATATTAAGGAATATATTGGGGATGTTACCGATTTTCTTGAAGCCCGGAAGCTTCAGCATCTTAACGAGCTTGAAAAGAAAAAATTCGCCACCGGGTCCTTGCTTGGAATGGATGCTCCTTCACAAAACAAAATGGACTATGAGCGCCGCAAACAGGCCGAACGTGAGCAACGCAAAGTGAAAAGCCGCATCGAAAAATCGGAGGAGACGATTGAAGGATTGGAACAGAAAATCGCTGAGGTGGATCAAAAATTGTCACATCCCGAGCTTTATAAGGCTGATTTTAAATCAGGCGGCGATCTTTATCTTAGTTATGAAAAGCTTAAAAAGCAACTTGAGACCGAAATGGTCATTTGGGAAAAACTTCATGCAGAGTTGGAGCAGATTACAAACCAAACTGAATAATTATGATGAAAAATGCTTATGATTTATTGGTTCAGAAGCTTTCAAACTGGTTTGATGGGTTCATTCTTTTACTTCCAAACATCGTGGTAGCCATCATCATTTTTGTGTTGGTACTTGTTTTTTAACGCCATATCCGGAACCTGGCGCTCAAAATTATTATAAGGTTTACAGCCAATGTACCTATTACCAACTTTATAGCCAGTTTGATTCATTATTCACTTCTCGTCCTTGGGTTTATCCTGGCCCTTAGTGTTCTTCGTCTGGATAAAGTGGTAACGTCGATTTTAGCTGGTGCCGGAGTGGTTGGTCTGGCTTTGGGTCTTGCCTTCCAGAATCCGATAAAGAACACGGTTTCCGGGTTTATTATGTCGTATCGCGAGTTTTATAATATAGGCGACAGGGTTGAAACGAATGGATTTTATGGAACTATCGAACACATTGGCATCAGGGTTTCGGAGCTGCACCTTGCAACCGGTGAGCTGGTGATTCTGCCTAACGATGCCATTGTTAATGATACTTTCAAAAATATGAGTTCCGGTAAAAAAAGGGCTGTGGTGATTCGTGCTGGTGTTTCGTACAACGAAAATCTGGACAAAACTGAAAAGGTGATTAAAGAAACCATTGGCAATAAGGTGGAACAACTGGTCAACGAAGATATTGAGGTTTATTTTATTGAATACGATTCGAGTTCCATCAATTTTATGCTGAAGTTTTGGGTCGAAAATCAGAGCGATAAGCATTATCAGCAATGCAAAAGCAATGCAATTAAAGCCATCAAGAAAGCCTTCGACGAAAACGGTATTATTATACCATTTCCAATTCGTACCCTTGAATTTGGTACCAATGGAAATGAAAAAGTTTCCGAAATTATTGATTTGGTTAAACGGAAAAGTGATTTTTTTTTATGTCCTTTCCGGGATTTAATGTCAGGCAATAGTGAAAAGGTATGGGATAAATTGGTTCTTTGATCTTTCCAAAACCCGATGATTTGATAAAAAAAATAATATGTGCGCAATTTCATATTTATTTTTGCCTATTTTTGCAACTTAAGAGTAATAATGGATTTGAAAAAATTAATAGAAATGTTCAATTTCGCCTTTTTTACTTTTTCATGTTGCTCTTAAATCAGTTAATCAATTTTCATTAATCAGTTATTTTTTTATTATGAACATTTTTGTCGCAAACCTGAATTTCAAGGTTCAGGAAGAAGAATTACGTGAAATCTTTGAAGCTTACGGTGAAGTTGAATCCGCCAGGATTATCAATGACCGGAGTACCGGTCGTTCGAAAGGATTTGGTTTTGTTGAAATGCCTAATGCTGAAGAAGCCGAAAAGGCAATCAACGAACTCAATAATTCTGAGGTTGATGGAAGGAATTTGGTGGTAAAAGTTGCTGAAGAGCGCAAAACCGAAGAACGTAGGTTTACCAACCGCCGACCACCTAAGAATTACTAATCTTTTGTGGTATTTAAAAAGCAGGCCTTAACCGGCCTGCTTTTTTACTTTTTTAACGGTCTCTTTTATAAAGTTTTTCTGCAAAGCTCACCAGCGCCTCTTTTTTATCTGATGAGGCATCAACCTGGCTGAGTAAGGCAAGCGACCTGCCAAAAAACTTTTCCATTTCCTGAACCGAGGCTTCTTTTATCCGGTATTTCCTATACATCGTGAGCACTTCCCTCACTTTTGTGTTTTCATCACCTGGTGTACTACCGTAAAAATTTTGAAGTCTGATGCGATCAGCAGGGCTGGCCATCTGAAGGCATTTTAGATACAGGTACGTTTTTTTGTTGGCAACAATATCACCACCGATGCTTTTACCAAATTTTTCTTCCTCTCCAAAGGCATCCAGCCAGTCATCCTTCAGCTGAAAAGCGATGCCAGCATTGATTCCAAAGTCATAAATCATCCGGGTCTGATTTTCGCCCGCATATGCGCACAACGCTCCAACTTTTAAACTTGCACCAAGCAGGACAGCCGTTTTAAGCCGGATCATTCCAAGATAATCGTCGATAGTAACTTCATCTTTGTCCTCAAAATCCATATCAAGCTGCTGACCTTCACAAACCTCAATGGCGGTTTGTGTAAACAAGCTGAGAATTTCGAATAGATTGGGATGCTTTGAAGCCAATATCTGACGGAGCGCAATGGAAAACATGGTATCGCCGGATAAGATGGCAACATTTGAATCCCATTTTTTATAAACCGTTTTTTCACCTCTCCTCAGAGGTGCTTCATCCATGATGTCGTCGTGAACCAAAGTGAAGTTATGGAAAATTTCGAGTCCAACGGCTACGTCGATTGCCTTGTTGATATCCCCACCAAAGAGGTCGCAGGCAGCAAGAGCCAAAACCGGCCGGAGCCTCTTGCCATGCATCGAAAGCGTATAAGAAATTGGCTGGTAAAGATTTTTGGGTTCACGGTTCAGATCAAGTCCGGCAATAGCCTCATTGACCAGATTCAGGTAATTACTAAAATTTTCCATAGTGATGGTTTCAGAAGCCGGAAAAGGTTTTGTTTTGGGAAAGTGATTATTTTTTCAGGAGTTTCATCAGATATCCACCATAACCGCTTTTCATCAAAGGCTGGGAAATTTCTTCAAGCTGTGCATCATCGATAAATTTCATCCGGTAGGCAATTTCCTCTATGCAACCTACTTTGAGTCCTTGCCGGTGTTCGATAACTTCAACAAATTGAGAAGCCTGCAACAGCGATTCAAAAGTTCCGGTGTCAAGCCAGGCGGTTCCGCGGCTTAAAATGCCAACTTTAAGTTTTCCATTTTCCAGGTAATACCGGTTTACGTCGGTGATTTCGTATTCACCACGGGCACTGGGCTGAATATTTTTTGCAACTTCAACCACCGAGTTATCATAAAAGTACAGGCCCGGTACAGCAAAATTCGACTTTGGATTCTTGGGTTTTTCCTCGATGGAAACGGCATTTTGGTTTTCATCAAATTCCACAACGCCATATCTTTCGGGATCCGACACATGATAGGCAAAAACCACACCTCCTTCAGGGTCATTGTTATCCTGTAAGATCTTCTGAAGGCCTGTTCCATAAAAAATATTATCCCCCAGGATGAGCGCAGCTTTTTCGCGTCCAATAAACTCCTCACCCAACACAAAAGCCTGGGCAAGTCCGTTCGGGACCACCTGTACCTTGTAACTGAAATTACATCCCAAGTCTGATCCGTCACCGAGCAATTTTTCAAAACTTGGCAGATCATGCGGGGTCGAAATAATTAATACATCCCTGATGCCAGCCATCATCAATACCGAAAGCGGGTAATAAACCATTGGTTTGTCATAAATAGGCATCAGTTGTTTGCTGATTGCTAACGTAAGCGGGTGTAAGCGTGTTCCCGAACCGCCTGCCAGAATTATTCCTTTCATAGTGATTTATTTTAGTTTAACCATTCCTTTTTTTTAGACCCGGGATCGAAGTTTCAAACGACCAGCAAACAGATACCTGGAAGAAAAAAAACCGCTTACTGCCGGCTTGTAATAAAAGCCGTCTTATGCAGAACCCCTTGTGTCGATATCTTCGATGACAAGATCATTTAATTCGATATCAATTTCTTCATCGAAAATTTCGAGAAGTGGTTCTTTAAAGCGTTTGGTCGTAATCCTTTTATCCATCGTCAGCAGGAGCGAAGGAAGAATAAACAGATTGCTTAATAATGCAACCAGGAGCGTGAAAGCGATGAGATAACCCAATGCTTCGGTACCACCGAAGGAAGACATGATGAAGATGCCAAATCCAAAAACGAGCACTACCGATGAGTAAATCATGCTAAAACCGGTCTCACGCAGCGCCTGGAGAACAGAAGATTTTATATTCCAGTTGCTCATCCGGAGCTGCAGCCGGTAGCGCGAAAGAAACTGGATGGCATTATCCACCGAAATCCCAAGTGCAATGCTGAAAATCAGTACCGTTGATGGTTTGATTGAAATCGCCAGAAAACCCATCATGGCTGCCGTTAAAATTTGAGGTAAGATATTGGGTGCTATCGAAATCATGATCATCCTTGCCGAGGTAAACAAAATAGCCATCAGGCCGGCAATAAGGATGATGGCCAATATCAGGCTTTCAATCAGGTTATCGATCAGGTAATTTGTTCCTTTCAGGAAAACAACACTGGTTCCCGTCAACACCACATGGTATTTGTCGGGAGGAAATATGGAATCGATTTTTGGTGCCAGTTCGTCTTTTATCCGCTGAATTTCTTTGGTACCGATATTTGCCATCTGTACGCTGATCCGGGTCACCTGGAAATTTGAATCCACAAAACTATTCAGGATGCTGCGTTTACCACTTTCCATCTGTGGTACATACTTCAGGATAAAGTTCTTCTCCTGGCTGTTGGGCAAAGCATACATCTTTTCGTTCCCACCATAAAAAGCTTGTTTGGCAAACTTAACAACTTCAGTTACCGAGAGCGGTTTGGAAAGTTCTAGGTATTTGGCAAGTACTTTTTGTAATTCATCGATTTTTTCGATATTCGAAAGTTGTAACACTCCTCTTTTCTTTTCGGTATCAATCGAAATTTCGAAGGGCATAACACCATTAAAGTGCTTTTCAAAAAACATTAAATCAACATACAGGGGGTCACGATGCGGAATATCGTCAACGATATTTCCTGTGGTTTTGAGTTTCGAAATGCCGAATATTCCAACAAAAACAAGAAAAACGGCAACAGCATAAATTACAGTCCTGTGATTCTGTACGATGAAAACAATGCGTGCTACGATGCTGCTTACCAAGCCCTTCTCTAAATGTTTTGTGTGGCGAGGATGCGGAGGTTTGAGGAAGCTAAAGAAAATCGGGATTAGGAAAAGGGTCATAAAATTGGCAACCAGGATGCTGATGGATGCAACAATCCCAAATTCGGTTAAAAGCTGATTCCCTGTAATTGTAAAAGCTATAAAGCCGGAGGCGGTAACTGCATTTGTAAGCAGGTTCGCATTGCCAATATAAATTACCACACGGGTTAGCGCCTTAATTTTATTGCCATGCTTATTGATTTCGGTATGATATTTATTTAGCAGGAAAATGCAGTTTTCGACAACAATTACAATAAGCAAAGGCGGCAGAATGCCGGTAAGCATTGTAATTTTATAACCCAGCAACGAAATAAGTCCCAAAACCCAAACTACATTAATCACCACGATAGTCATGGTAGCAAGTACAATCCTGATGTTCTTGAAAAAGATCATCAATAGAAATGATGCTACGATCAGCGCCATAATCACAAAAAACTTCAGCTCATCCTCAACTTTTTTAGCAGTGACAGTGCGGATATAAGGTAAACCCGAATAATGAAGTTCGACTTGGTATTTTCCGGCAAAAGCATTTCCGGCTTCCTTGATTTCATTAATCAGACCGACTCTCTTTTTTGTATTAAGAACCTGTTTGTCGAGTGTAACCATCATCATGGTTACGTGGTTATTTTTATTAAAAAGTAATCCGTTGTAAAAAGGAAGCGACAGGACGACATTGATCAGGCTGTCGAGTTGGTGCTGTGATGTTGGTCTTTTGTCGATTACTGGGAGGAAATCAAACTTTTTGGTGCTGTCGTTTTTAATAAGCTCGTAAAGTTTGGCCACTGAAACAACTTCCTGAACCCCTTCGATATTTTTAATTTGTTTGGTGAGATCGTACCAACCATTAAATTCGTCCAATTTATAAATATTCGAATCCTGGACGCCAATAAAGAGTACACTCCCGTCCTGACCGAACATTTCTTTAAAATTCTGATAGTCGAGGCTTGTTGGATCGGAAGCAGGCAGAATTGGGGTCATTTCGTACGAAAGCTTCACCTTTGTTGCTTCGTATGCCATGAATGCTGTCATCAGGGCGATAACGAGCAAATTCCAGTACCTTCTTCTAAGAATTAATCTTGCCAAATATTTCCACATGCCTGAGCGCTGAGTTTTGGTATTAAAATTGTAACAATTCCGGCTGTTTAATCCAGTCTTTCTAAAAAGGCACCGAAATTATAACATTTAGTTGAGAATATAAAAAATTGTAAGTAATTAACAGAATTTCAATCGTTTTTAAAACTTAAGTCCTACAAAATCAGGTTATGAAAAAATACAGCTTTTTTTTGGTGATTTTCTTCCTTGTTTCCTGCTCTACTTCGGTTCAGTTGATTAACAAAGGAAAATATGACCCGGCCATTGACATCCTGGTGGTTGATCTGAGTAAAGACACCGGAAATGAAAAAAATATCAAAGCACTCGACTTTGCATTCAGCGAGGCTAACAAAAATAGTAATGAACGAATTAACTCGATGCTAACAAGCGGAAAGCCTGGTATTTGGTTCGAAATTCATCATGAATTCCAAAAACTCGAATTTCGGCAGGAGAAGATTGAAACATTATCTGATTCCGTAAAAGAAGCGATAAGTTTTAAACCCGTCGTTTACAAGCTTAAACTTGCAGAATCGCTTAAAAGGGCCTGCGAAAATTTATATGAAAATGCTACTGCAATGATCACCTCGGGAAATAAAGCCGAAGCTCAAAGAGCTGGTTTTTACCTTCGTGAGATCGATAGCTTAATGCCAGGTTTTAAGGATGTCGGCAAATTATTGGCCGACCTCGGCAGCGACACCACAATCTTTATCTATTATAAAGTTCAAAATCAGAATCCCGGCTATTTGCCTGCCGGTCTTGAGAATGAACTCGATGAACTTGATATTTCAAAATTCAATACCCCAAAATACGAATTTGTTTCAAAGAAGCCAGCTTATCTCAGGATTAAGTACGAGGTGGATGTTGATATTATTGATATTAAGTTAGCCCCCGAAAATACAGATGAGATATATTACGCCGAAACAGCCACTATCCAGGATGGCATTGCCTATAAACTCGACGAAGCAGGGAATTTTGTCAGAGATAGCCTCGGGAACAAAATTGAAATTCCAAAATTCAAAACCATCGCCTGTTATGTAACAGAAAATAATCAGAAAAAATCGATGCTTTTGGGTGGCAGTGTAGAAATTATCGATCATGAAACCGGCAAGACGATTGCAAAACGTGCTGTTGCCGGAGAGACCAGGTTTAATCACAAATCGGCATATTTTAAAGGTGACATCAATGCGTTAAGTCCTGAAACCATGGAATTACTTGGGTCGAAGGAACTGGAATTTCCATCGGATATAAGCATGCTATTGCGGGCAAGCGATAAATTTGGTAAAAATGTTGCCGATGTTGTTGTTGATGAACTCGAAAAACTGCAGTCACATCTGACCAAAAATGAATAATTTCGCCTGATCAAAAGCGAAAATTATGGAAACCCGAAAGGTTCTGTTTATCGATACAACCCACCCTGTTCTTGAGGAAGATCTCACCCGTTTTGGATTTGTCTGCGAGCATTTTGACGACTTTACGCGAGAAGATTACAAAAAAATTGCTGGTGGATATTTTGGTATCATTATTCGTGGCAAAATTAAACTTGATCAGGATTTTCTTGAGAAGGCGGCTCAGCTTAAATTTATAGGCAGGGTAGGAGCGGGGATGGAAAATATTGATGTTGATTTTGCCAGGCAGCTGGGAATTTCGTGCATCAATGCTCCGGAAGGCAACCGGGATGCGGTAGGCGAACATGCGCTTGGAATGTTGCTAATGTTGCTTAATAACCTCAGGAAAGCCGACCGGGAAGTGAGGCAGGGAATCTGGATAAGGGCAGGAAACCGGGGCATCGAAATCAAAGGTAAAACTGTCGGGATTATTGGCTATGGCAATATGGGCGGTGCCTTTGCCCGGCGTCTGAAGGGTTTCGATGCCGAAGTAATTGCTTATGATAAATACAAATTTGGTTATACCGACAACTTTGTGACCGAAACGACCCTTGAAGCCATATTCGAAAACGCTGATATTTTAAGCCTGCATGTTCCTTTAACCCTGGAAACCCATTTTATGGTCAACGATGCCTTCATCAATCGTTTTAAGAAAAATATTTATATCGTAAACACTTCAAGGGGCCAGGTTTTGAAGACCGCCGACCTCGTCGAAAACATGAAGACCGGCAAGGTGGTCGGGGCGGCACTCGATGTTTTGGAGTATGAAAAATTATCTTTCGAAGAAATCGATAAGGATAAATTACCCGACGATTTCCGTTACCTCATCGCGTCGGACCGTGTGGTTTTGTCGCCACATATTGCCGGCTGGACCATCGAATCGAATTATAAGATGGCAAAGGTAATTGCCGAAAAAATCAGACAGGAGTTTGTGGGATGAAATTTAAAATCCCGTGAGGTTTTCAAACTTAAAGTTTACATACCAGCGAATGCGGATTTATAGGTTCTACTGGCCATCGTGATATAAATGTTGGCTTTTTTTTTGGTGTTATCGCCCTTCCGGCATAAATGGAAAAGTCGTTTTGGCTCAGTAAACAAATTTTAAAATGGCCCGATATGCGTAAAATTGTTTTTGTAACGACCTAATCGCAGTATTGTATAAAAATGTTGACTTTGAAAATTATTTCGCTAAAAGTCTTTCTCAAAATAAAAAACACTTTTTTCTTTTTTCCTTTATCCTGACGAGTTTTTTTACTTGCCAACAAACAGCCGCAGGCCTTTAAATACCAGGCCGTAGCCCGCGATTTAAACGGCAATCCGGTAATTAACCAGGAAATCTCAGTAACAATCTCCATACCAGGAATAAGGTAGTTATACAAAAAATGATATCGGTCGCAGTATCAATAAAACATAGAAATCTTAAACATTGGTGTCCGGTTAAACATTTTTAATTTCTTCCTACGATCGAAACGATAAGGCAGTAGGAGTATTTTGGGATGGTAGGGGATTGTGGTGGCGAAGCCGCCACAATCCCCCGGCTAAGCTGCATTTGTAAGGCCGCTTAACTGATTGTTGAATTTGTAATTCAGCAAAACAGCATTAAACTTCCGCAGTTGTGTATTATCCGGACCATTGGAAATTGTCCTGTTTTTCGACGGTCTGCCAACTGGCGGGCCGCTCAGCGCGGCGTGTCAGGTGCAGCGCACCGGCAATGTTGTAGAAATCATGCAACCAGCCTTTATTAAAAGGTGCGTAGCACAGTAATATTTTAAAGCTGGATATTCCGGTGCGCTGTACATTGAAAAATTATGAGCTAATTTACGGCTACAAACATTTCGCAGCGCAGGTGCTGGTGAATTAGCGATTTCGCCTTTGTAAACAGATGAATCCCACGCTAAGTGGCATTTGTAATGCCGTTTTGTAGATTGTTGAATTTGTAATTCAACAAAAAAGGATTAAACCTCTGCGGTTGCGTATTATCTGGACAATTGCAATCTGTCCAGTTTTTCGAGCAGTCTACAAATTGGTGTGTTGCTCAGAGGAGCCAGGTGCAGCGCACCGATAATATTTTGTAAATAGCAAATTTAAATTCATCAATTTTTCGCAATATAGAATCACCACTTTTGTAATTAATTTTTACTTTAATTTTTGTATTTTCTTCGTTTTTTTTTCTGTGATAATCCGTTTTTTTGCCCGGAAGCTTAGCGAACGGGCAAAAGAACT
>Ga0172375_10003461_pt1 | contig 23967 bp, 12 predicted proteins | sample LakKiv1m_FD_114537 | JGI IMG/M metagenome (GOLD analysis project Ga0172375, IMG submission 114537) | Freshwater microbial communities from Kabuno Bay, South-Kivu, Congo - kab_092012_11.1m | ecosystem: Environmental > Aquatic > Freshwater > Lake | place: Democratic Republic of the Congo... | reverse complement strand
GAATTGATGTCCACATTCAGCCAGACATCATTGGCAGCCACAACCTGCATATCGGTGGCTTGTGGAACGATGTTAACTGTAACATTTTCGGTTGCAGAAGCTCCAAAATTATTGGTCGAAACAATGTTTATGGTATAATTTCCATAAGCAGGTGGTGACCACCAGGCTAAAAAATGCCCGTCACCCCAGTATTCCGGTTCAATCGTTTGACCATTTATCACGAAAACCAGATTTGAAATCGAAAAAAGATCAGGATAATCGATTGTAGAAATAGTGGCCAGTTGGATGTAATCAAGGTCGGGAACATAAACATCACCGGGAAGCGGATTTCGGGCTTCGATGTCAGGGACATTTAATAAGGGATCGATTACCTGAAAAGTGTTAAAAAGATCTTCGGCCGGATCAAAAGTGCCGTTTCCGGGCTGACTTGCCTTAACCGTTACCTCTCCGGCCGTACCGGTAAGTGTAACAATATTTCCATTGAGGGTGGCTGGACCTGAAACGATTTCGAAAATAACATCTAAACCTGAACTGGCCGTGGCTTCCAGTTGAAATGGCGGGCTCGATGTTAATTTGTTAGGGATAGGAGGGAAGGTAATGGCCTGAAATCCTGGATTAAGATCACCACCAAAATTGGAGGTTTCGCCGACCAATGCAAAATTGTATAAATCGGCATCACGTTCACCGTTGCCTGTTTCACTGATAAGTTTAGTGATGGAGGTATTGTTTCCACCCGGAACACCCTGGTTGAATTTGTAATACAATTGAAGGCCCGCCTCGTTTCCAGATAATTCATTATCCATGATATCCAGAATTTCATCCTGGGTTAACGCTTTGTTCCATAAGGTAACCTCGTCAATTCTTCCGCCATACACAAAATTATAGCTGCCAACAATGCTTTTACCGATACCAAAAGAAACGATGTTTGTTGTGATCTGGCCATTTGCGGCAACACTTCCTTTAAGAATGCCATCGATGTATAGTTTTACGGAACTGCCATCATAAATCCAGGCCCAGTGTTGCCACACTTGTGGTATTGTACTGTTTTCCGGCGCAACATATTCAAAAAATCCCGTTGCCGTGATAAACCTGCATTCAACAGTCCCATTGTTCAACTGAATTAAATAAAAGCCGGCATCTGTTCCGCGAAGACCCATCATCCCCTGGCCATAGCCCAGTTCATCACAATAAAACCAGCCGGTCATCGAGATTGCCGATGAATTTGCAATGTACTGAGAAGCATTGTCCAACTTGACAAAGTCGTCAACCCTGTCGAAATGAAGGTATTGATTGGTTTGCGCTTTCAGATAAAAAGGCAGCAACAGGATCATAACCGGAAGCAGCCATCTGTAATTTTTGTAAAAATTTTTCATGATATTTTGTTTTTGTTATTAATTAATTTCTAATCCTTTAAACATCTCACCGAAAATGAATTTGTGGTTTTGCTATAATTCCTGTAAATATTGGAATGTGTGTAGGATACGAGCCTGAACCATGCCGCGGAATCACTTGCGGCAGTGGAAGACCAGAAGAAACCAGAACTCTGAAGTTTGTCAAAACTGGCACCGGAAAAATTCCTGAAGCCACCCGGAAGGGCTCTAAATCCTTTGGAATCGGCAGCACCGGTGTTTGGGTTGTACCACTTTTTAGTACCCATATTTTTTAAATTGCCACCTGCATCAGATCCCCTCCAGCCTGTAGTGTCCCATTCGGCTGAACCCACTGCAAAAAGGCTGTCAATATTTCCTTCCAGAATTTTCCAATCCTGGTCGGTGGGAATATGCCAGCCTTCCGGGCAAATTCCCCGGGCACCTGTATCAGCGGCATACTGCATGATTTCGTGCCAGGTATATAAACCCCCATAGATTTCGCAATTTGCCGGGTCATTTTTATAACAGTATTTTTGGATAATCGAATCGTTTTGCAGGGTGTCGGATGAATTTATCATGGCTCCGACGTTGAGGTTTTCTTTCAACCAGCATTGTTCACCGATAATTAAGGTGTGATAAACCTGGCCCTGGTAGTTAACTGTAGGTATTCCCGGGCAAGGTTGGCCATTGTCGATGTCGCCGGGATCGGGCGAAGCAGGGTTATTATCTTTGTTACAACTTATAGCAAAAGCAGTGAATAATATGAGGAGGACTCCAAAAACAGTGTGTTGATTTTTATTAAAATTCATTTCGGATATTTTTATCAGATTTCTTTCCATAGTTTATTTTTTTTGTGGGTTGCAGTAATTAGTTCATCCACCATACTTTTACTGTTGTCAGATCTCCTCCCATCTTTGCAACCTGTACTGACCAGTTATCAGGATTGTTTTCTGCTTCCGACGGAGGATAAGGCAGTCGGAAATAGTTGAGTGGTTCTCCCTCCCGCGGGGTAAGGTTGGTCCGGCGGGCAAGGCAGAAGGCTTCCCATGGTTGTCTGAATTCATCAATCCATTGTTGTGTAATGATAAGCTTGAGCTTGTCTTCGGTGACAAATATCAGGTTTGCCACATCAAATCCATTCGTGTTTTGATAACCGGGTGCAACATTCAGCCAGATTGATGAATTCGTCATTACACTTTCCCAAAAATCCATCGAAGCCATAACGCCTTCAAAATATTCAGCGGAAGCGTCGTCTTCACTCTGTGGCAGACCAATTCCGCGGAAATAGGCCTCGGCTTTGATAAAATGAAGTTCTGCGGAAGTCATAATAATTTCAGGAACCGTATTTTGGTCTCTGATAAGATAATAGTTGAAAGGTGAATAAATGCACCCCGCGCCTTTGATGCTGTAGTTGTCGTCGCGGTGAAGACCATAAGGGATACCACCGGCTGGAAGTGTGTTTTCATTTGGAATTTGCGGATAAGCCACCCATTTATTGCTATTGGATGTTTCGAAAAAGATGAATGTCCTGGGGTCGAAAATGCCACTGCCATCTGTGCTGTCGTTTTCCGACATCTGGTGCCAGATATTCGATCCCATTCTCAGGTTTTTATGTTCCCGGAACGACCAGCTTGTGCTTTCTTTAATCCAGCTTTGCGCTTGTGGCATCATTACCACATCTTCGCCAGCTTTAATTATGGGCCGGTTGTTTTCGAAAATATCTGTGATGATTTTGGCACAGGTATCTGGTGATACTTCCGAAATGCGCATGGCATGTCTCAACCTGAGCGAATTTGCGAATTTTATCCATTTTTGAATGTTACCACCAAAAAGTTTATCGTATTCACCAATACTGTAATAGGTTCCCCCTGATGGAGTTTCGGGTAATACACTCATGTTTTCACTGGCCCATTTCAATTCGTTGAGGAGGAAATAATAAATTTTTTCCTGGCTGTCGAATTTAGGACGCAGATACCCGGTTCCTTCAAATCCTTTTCCGGCATCAAAAAACGGAATATCTCCAAAAAGGTCGGTTACTCGGAATGTTTTATACGCGGTTAAAATCTTAACCATACCTCTAATATTGTTGAGTGAATCGGGATGGTCTGGATTTTCCATGGCATCGAGCCTGTTTTCGATATCCCGTATATGGGCCAGTGCAATGTAATAATTCGACCAGATGTCTTCGGTGCCAATGCTCAGGTTCGACCAGGCTTCGTTGGTGAGAGCGGATAGCTGGGTTTGTTTGTACAAAACCTCGTTGTGCACGTAAAATTGCTCGTTCCAGCCTAATTCGAGCGATTGCACAACCCTGTTAAAGAGTGGGCCGACACTTGTTTCGGTTGGGTTGAACGGGTTTTTGTTCAACTCCTCAAAATTCTTTTCGCAGGAGGTTAAAAATAAGATGGAGCAAAGGGCTATTATTTTTATGTAAATATTTTTCATCATAGCGTTGTTTAAATTTTCCATGGTTTAAAATGATGCTGAAATTCCGAATGAAACCGACCTTGTTCCCGGATACGATGCCCATTCGAGGCCCTGAGCATTTCCTGATCCAATTAATCCTTCAGGATTAATTTTATTAGGTAGGGAGGAATAAAAATAAAACAGGTCTCTTCCCACTACCGTTAATGTCAGATCCTGGAAGATTTTTGTTTTTTCAGTAATTGCTTGTGGTAACTTGTAAGCAAGAGTGATTTCACGCATTTTAACCCATGAGTTTTCCATAATGCCAGGTTTCGAAATAAATTTTCCCCAGCCACCGGCATTGGGCATATACTTAAAATAGTAATGAACTACTTTGTCGTTGGGTGTTCCATCTTCATAAACTCCAGGAAGGATCACTCCAATGTTTCGGGTTACTCCGTCAGGGTCGGTGTAAGGTAATCCCCCACCTTCCCGTTCAACAAGGGTTTCGGGGCTTTGGCCGGTTTGTAATCCAATTACCTGTGAACCGCAGTAAATGTCTCCACCCCATTTGGTATCGACAAGCGTTGAAAGTGTAAATCCTTTCCATGAAAGCCGCGTGGTCCATCCACCAATAAAATCGGGTGATGCATTCCCGATGGGTACGCGGTTTTCGGTGATTTTATAAGTAGTGCCATCGTCGCTGATGATGGGCTGGCCATTTTCGTGATACACATAGTCGTACCCGATAATCGTTCCATAATCTTCACCTTGGCGCACAGCAATTGCTGGTCCGTTTAATCCCCAGATATCGGCAAGTTCGAGGAGATCAGCACCTTCGCCTAAACTAACAACCAGGTTTCTGTTGTGGCTGTAATTTAAGCCAGTTTCAATAATCAATCCCGGTTTGTTGATTAATACATAGTTTAAAATTATCTCGAAACCTTTGTTTTCGAGTACCCCATTGTTTATTTTGATTTTGTAAGCGCCGGAAGATACCGGAACCGGCGATTTAAGGATTTGATTGTCGGATTTAATATAATAATAGGTAAAATCGATGCTGAGACGATCGTTGAAAAGACCAAATGTTGTTCCGGCTTCGTACGATTTAGCATTTTGTGGAGCCAGTTCAATTGGAGGTATGATGGTCTGAAGAGAAGCCGTCTGGCTGCCGCCAAAAGTACCCGACGTATAAACAAAATCCAGTTCGTAAGGATCGGTGTCGGAAGCCGAACCGGCCAGAGATCCTTTGATTTTCCAATAATTAAGCCAACCAAGATTCGTTTTGAAGGCTTCGGTTGGAATAAAACTCAACGAAACCGAAGGATAAAAATAGGAGTTTTTGTTTGTGGGCAAAGTGGATGACCAGTCATTACGGCCGGTTAATTCTAAAAATAAATAATTATCGTAACCAAGATTCAGAAAAGAGTAAAGCGAGTTTATATCTTTCTCGTAACGGCCTTCACGACGATAATTTGGATCGGTGTAGGTGATCTGTTCGGCACTTTCGTAGTTTCCCATTGAGTACAACCAAGGATCAACCCATGTACCTGATTTGCCCCGGATAAGATATTGCCTTCTTTGCCAGTGCGTTCCCCCAAACGACATGCTGGTATTTAGTTTTGAACCAAAAAGCTTGTCCTTGTGCGCTGTAATTAAAAATTCGTCATTCATCACCTTATCCCGCGAAAGTTCGTTCTGATAAAAACCGTTCAGCAGACCAGCCACATCAGTCGGGCTGTTGCGAGTTTCCAACTGGTCGGAAGTAAAATCAAGTCCGAGACGCCCCAACACATTTAGCCAGGGTGTAATTTCGTAAGTCAGCGTGAAAGCGCCTAAAAGCTTATCCCTGGCAAGGGTCGTATTATTTTGATAAATATCCCACCAGGTACTTGGCGAAATGTACTGAAACGGATAACGGCCATCCCATTCGTTAAGCGAACCATCAGGATTTGCATAATTTTCGGCTTCCAGGCCTTTCCAGCTTCTGGGCCACGAATAAAGCGAACCTTTGCTGAACGAACTGTACGATTCGCCGATACTCGGACTGTTCAAACGGTTGTAATTCATGTAGGAGATTGAAAAATCTGCCTTTACCTTCGACGAAATATTAATGTTTGAGGCAACATTTATGGTCGTTTGATCGAAATTGCTGTTGGGGATAATGGGTTTATGATCAGTTCTGGTAAGAGAAACCCTGATGGTTCCCATTTCACCACCTCCCGAAAAAGCAACATTATGGGTGGCAGTGCTGCCATCATCAAAATATAGTTTCAGATTATCCGGTTGAGGTGACCATGGACGCATTTTTCCGTCCCACCATTTCACCATTTGTCCTTCCATCTTTGGCCCCCATGAAGCGGCTGTTCCATAGTACCCAAACAATTCGGTGGTTGGTTTTCCAAAAGGGCCATTATCGCTGTGTACCGAAGTTGGATAGAGAAATGTACCGGTGCTATCTTCCTGAAAGGAAGGTTGTGAGAGCGAAACCGGACCTCCGGCACCATATACGTTTTGTACCGAACGGAACCGGTACGGCGTAATAATTTTATAGGTTACATTATAAGTTAAACCAATACCTTTTTGTTTCTGCCCGCGCTTTGTAGTAATCAGCACTACGCCGTTCGAACCTCTCGAACCGTACAGGGCTGAAGCGGTGGGCCCCTTAAGAATGCTGATATCTGCAATATCAGCCTGGTTAATATTATTAATGGCCGATCCCCAGTCCTGTCCTCTTCCAATATTGTCCAGACCCGGTGTATTTTCGAGGGGTACACCATCGACAACGATTAATGGTTGATTATTACTTTCGAGGTTATTGTTTCCTCGGATTACAATTCGCGAAGTTCCCCCTTCAACCCCGTCAGGCTCAGTAATCTGGACCCCGGCTGATTTCCCACTGAGGGCGTTCAACACATTTGATGCATTTGACCGATCGAGTTCTTCACCTTTAAAACTCTCGGTAGTGTAACCAACTTCACGCTTTTCGCGCTTTATACCCAGGGCAGTTACAACTACACCATCCAATTGTTGGGTGGCAGGACTAAGTTGCACATCGATAACTTTTGCACCGCTTGCCCTAATTTCTTTGGTTTCATAACCCATGTAACTAAACACCAGAACATCGGTGGGCAAAACTCCCGAAATCCTGTAATTTCCATCCAGGTCAGCAACCGTTCCCGACGAAAGATTACCTTTAATATAAATGGTAACATTTGGCAACCCTTTGCCATCTTCTGCAGAAGTTACTTTTCCGGTAACTAAATAATCCTGAGCGGATAAGCCCAGAAATAACATAGCGATAAAGAGCGTAAGTAAAATTTTTTTCATCTTCAAATACCAGATATTAGTAGAACAAAATTTGAGTTTTTAAAAGTAAAAAAAAATTAGTTCCGTGATCAATCTGTTGAGAAAATGTGGGCTAATTCCTGATAAAATGTTATTTATGGTAAATTTTTATCCGATACCCGTTTCACCTGAATCCTGCCTGGTATTCTTCAGGAATAATGATTAAAATATTTATAACTTTGCCGCCCTATAAAAAATTTAACTGTTTATGTTTGAAAGTTTAAGCGAAAAACTCGATCGCTCGTTCAAAATTCTAAAGGGCCATGGCCATATTACCGAAATTAACGTCGCCGAAACCCTCAAGGAAGTTCGCAAAGCATTGCTTGATGCCGATGTAAGTTATAAAATCGCCAAGCAATTTACCGAGCAGGTAAAGGAAAATGCGATGGGGCAAAATGTACTGACTTCGGTGTCACCCGGACAATTAATGGTAAAAATCGTTCACGATGACCTTGCTGAATTGATGGGCGGCGAACATGTTGACATCAATCTTAAGGGAAATCCCGTAATCATTCTCATTGCGGGTTTACAGGGTTCGGGAAAAACCACATTTTCGGCCAAGCTGGCAAGTTATCTTAAAAGAAAAAAAGGTAAAAATCCCTTGCTTGTTGCCGGCGATGTTTATCGTCCCGCAGCTATAAACCAGTTACAGGTACTTGGCGGGCAAATAGGTGTTGAGGTTTACACCGAAGAGGGTAGTAAAGAGCCTGTTAAAATTGCAAAAAATTCGATTGCATACGCCAAAGAGAAGAATTATAACGTCGTCATTGTCGATACTGCCGGCCGCCTGGCCATTGATGAAACGATGATGACCGAAATAAAAAGCATCAAGGATACCATCAATCCGCATGAGACCCTTTTTGTTGTCGATTCGATGACAGGACAGGATGCTGTAAATACGGCCAAAACCTTTCACGACAGGCTCGATTACGATGGGGTTGTGCTTACAAAACTCGATGGCGACACAAGGGGTGGTGCAGCCCTTACTATCAGGTCGGTAGTGGATAAACCTATAAAATTTGTCGGGATAGGTGAAAAAATGGAAGCTTTGGATGTTTTCTATCCAAAACGTATGGCCGACCGTATCCTCGGCATGGGTGATATTGTTTCACTTGTCGAAAAGGCACAGGAACAATTTGATACCGAGGAAGCCCACAAATTGCAGCAGAAAATCGCGAAGAATCAGTTTAACTTTAACGATTTCCTTTCGCAGATCAAGCAAATCAAAAAAATGGGTAACATTAAAGATTTGATGGGCATGATCCCGGGAATGGGTAAGGCAATTAAAAACCTGGATATCGACGATGATGCTTTCAAAGAAGTGGAAGCGATTATCTATTCGATGACACCCAGGGAACGCGAAGATCCGAAAGTTTTAAATGGCAGCCGTCGTAAGCGGATTGCCCTCGGCAGTGGTACTGATATCCAGGAGGTAAACCGGCTTATCAAGCAGTTTGAAGAAACCCGCAAAATGATGAGTATGATGAGCAAAGGCGGAGGTAAAAACATGATGAAAATGATGCAACGTATGAAGGGAATGCCACAAGGATAGTGTTCAAATCCACATTTTCACCCTTATGATTATTTTGAACCGGGAAATGGAATCAGGAAAAGCCAATATTCATTAAATTTTTGCCATTCAGAAATAAAGTTGGTTACAATTTTAAGTTTGGATGAAATCCTCACACCGAACTTTAGCAATTACCGTTTGTTAATGAAAAAATATCTTCAATGAAATTAATCGATGGAAAACAAATCGCTGAAATAATTAAAGGTGAAATAAAGGCTGAAGTTGTCGAATTTATCGACAAATATGATTTTGCCCCACACCTTGCAGCAATCTTAGTCGGCGATGATGCGGCGAGTGATACTTATGTTTCACACAAGGAAAAGGATTGTAAATCGGTTGGAATCACATCGTCGGTTTACAGGTTATCGTCTGGTGTTTCGGAGAAAGAACTCCTGAGTACCATCGATTTTATTAACGATGACGACGACATCCATGGGTTAATCGTTCAGTTGCCGCTTCCAAAGCACATTAATGTCGATAAGGTAATCAGTCACATCGACCCTAATAAAGATGTCGATGGTTTTCATCCGCTTAACATTGGCAAAATGTTGTTAGGTCAACCGGCATTTCTTCCGGCAACTCCTTCTGGAATCATGGAACTTTTTAAAAGATACGATATCGAAACTTCAGGGAAACATTGTGTAATCCTTGGAAGAAGTAATATAGTGGGTACCCCGCTGAGTGTTATGCTGTCGAGGAAAGCCAGACCCGGTAATGCAACTGTGACTTTATGCCATTCCAAAACAGAAAATCTTAAAGCAATCACACTCCAGGCCGATATTCTTATCGCAGCCATCGGGATGCCTGAGTTTGTTACTGCCGACATGGTGAAACCAGGGGCAGTTGTTGTTGATGTTGGAATACACCGGATTGTAGCCGAAAATCTCCAGTCGGGTTTCCGTTTGATAGGCGATGTAAATTTTAATGAGGTTTCGAAAATCGCAGGTTATATTACGCCTGTTCCTGGTGGGGTTGGTCCGATGACAAGAGTTGCATTGTTGCTGAACACGGTTCATGCATTTAAACAAGCGGTTCATCCATTGTTATAATGCCGATAGTCATGATAAAATCACTGTTGTTTCCATTTTTCTTATTAATCGCATTGGAGGTTTTCCCGGCCCGGATAACCCCAGGAGACTCATTAAAGTTGAATCATGGGTATTTCAAGCAAATTGAGGCAAATCCTGCTACGTTTATCTCTCCATTACCTGAAACAGTTAAGGAAACATCCGGATTGATCTTTTGGCGAAATGCACTTTGGACACATAATGATAGTGGCGGAAAACCCGAAATTTATAAAATCGACACAGCAACTGGTAAGATTGTGCAGACCGTTCGGCTCAATGATGCCAGAAATATTGATTGGGAAGATATTACTCAGGACAATGACAATATTTTTATCGGCGATTTTGGGAATAACAGTGGTGCCCGGAAAGACCTTTCTATTTATAAAATTTCAAAATCCCAAATTCCCATTAATGGGAAGAACATCTCATTATATGCTGAACAAATCCGTTTTTCTTATGATGATCAAAAAAACTTTGAGAAACGAAATAATCGTAATGATTACGATTGTGAAGCGTTTTTTGCCTTAGGCGACAGCCTTTTCCTTTTTACAAAAGATTGGGTCGATGAAAATACCCGGCTTTATGCTTTACCCAAAATCGAGGGTGAGTATCATGTTTCACCTCACAATTTTTTTTCGGCTGATGGATTGATAACTGGCGCCGATATTAGTCCTTCACGTAAAGAGGTTGCTTTGATCGGGTATAAAGATTTCCAATCGTTTATGTGGATATTTTGGGATTTCAACGGGCATGATTTTTTTAATGGCGAAAAATTAAGGGTCAATTTTCCTGATCTGGTTTTCGTCCAAACCGAAGGAATTGCCTATATTAATGATGATATGATTTTTTTTTCAAATGAAGAATCAGCCGTCCCTCCAGGTGTTTACGAAGTTAACTCCGCGACTTTAAAAACCGATGCAGACAAACATTTTGATAGTTTTCAATCGTCAGAAATTACAATCTCTAAGCTTCCTGGTAAATTTTCAAATCTGATCCAATTCAGTGTTATCAGCTTGCCTAAACCACATTTTTCGGTAGAGCTTCGTAATAAGAAGTGGAAAAAACTATTCAAGTATAAATTTGTTAAGTATGATAAATACAATCCGATTGAGATAAATATTCCAATTGAGAAGCTTAAATCGGGGACTTATTTTATAAAGATTTTATGTGGAGGCCAATCCCTTGTAAGGAAAATTAACATCGAAAATTGATAAAACCGAAGACAAATAATCCTGAACAGGATAAATTACTCGCCGAAGGTAAAGTCCTGCCCTTGATGGAAGAGTTTTACACGATACAGGGCGAGGGTTTTAATACAGGTGAAGCTGCATATTTTATAAGGGTCGGTGGATGCGATGTGGGTTGTCGCTGGTGCGATGTTAAAGAGTCGTGGAATCCGAACCTGCATCCTCTTACCGAAACCGGAAAAATTGTTTCAAATGCTGCAGCTCAGCCGGCGAAATCTGTTGTTGTAACTGGCGGTGAACCCTTGCTTTACAACCTTGATTTCCTGTGCTCGGAACTCAAAAAAAATGGAATTAAAACATATCTCGAAACCTCAGGTGCTTATTCGCTAACTGGTCAATGGGATTGGATTTGCTTGTCGCCAAAGAAAAACAGTGCCCCGGTTGACAACATATTAATGCTGGCCAGTGAGTTAAAAGTTATTATTTACAACGACAGCGATCTGGCCTGGGCTGAAAAATATGCTGCTTTGGTGCATCCCGGTTGTATTTTATTCCTTCAACCCGAATGGAGCCGTATTAAATATACAATGCCCGTCATAATTGATTATGTGATGAAACATCCAAAATGGAAGATTTCGTTGCAGACCCACAAATACATGAATATTCCTTAATCTGCTGAAAGCTGAGACTTGATGCTTATCATCCTGTGCCGGAGGAATTTTGTAAACGACTAATTGCATGGAATCGATGGCTGTTTGAGCATCAGATGCTTTTATCGAAAATATTTTCTTCTCATCAAAACATCTCACAATTTATTTAGCCTCTTTTTGTTCTAAATTTGACATCATATAATTTTACCTGATGAGATTTCTTATTTATCGGTTATTTGTGGGATTTGTGTTTTTGTTTATGTTTTTCTTTTCAACTTACAAAAGTGAGGCCCAGGAATATTCGACTACTTCAAAAAGGGCAATTAAATTGTATGAAGAGGGAAACAGGGATTTTAACCTGCTTTACTTTAGCGCCGCTGTAGAAAGTCTTAAAAAAGCTATTGATACAGATCCAAAATTTCTTGAGGCTTACCTGTTGTTGGGTGATGTTTACAGGGAGCAAAAGAAATTCAGCGAAGCAACCGAAGTTTATGGGAAAGTAATCGATATTAATCCAAAAAAGTATCCGGAGGTTTGGTATTTTTCAGGTTTATCCTTTTACGGAATTCAAAATTACCAACTTGCATTAATCCGATTAAAGAAATTTCTAAGCTTTCCGGATGCTGGAGACTCGAGATCTGAAGAGGTGAAATTCCTGCAGGCTTGCTGTTCATTTGCAATTAAGGCAATAAAAAATCCAGTACCTTTCGAGCCTGTCAATCTGGGAAATGGAATTAACAGCCCGAGCCATGAATACATTAACTCGGTGAGTTCGGACGAATTGTTGCTTTATTTTACCCGGAGAGAGTTTAGTGATTCGTCGAATGGGGGAGGAGAGGATTTCTATTTTTCTACCCGCAAAAGTGTTCAGGAAAACTGGAATAAAGCGATAAAAATGGGTCCACCGGTTAACACCAGCGGCGACGAAGGAGCATTGACGATTTCACCGGATGACCGGTTCCTGCTTTTTGCCGGATGCTATCGAAAAGATGGATTTGGTAGCTGCGACATTTATGCCGCTAAAATTGGAGGCGGCAGGATATCGGAACCTGTCAATCTTGGGCCTGTTATTAATACTTCCAAATGGGAAACACAACCTTCGTTATCTTCCGATGGAAGAACGCTCTATTTTACGAGTAACCGTCCCGGTGGTTTTGGGAAGTCGGATATCTGGACGAGCAGGTTGCAGGATAATGGTGATTGGTCCGATCCGCAAAACCTTGGTGAGGTAATTAATACCAAGGGGTCCGAAATGGCGCCTTTTATTCATCCTGACGGTCAAACACTTTATTTTTCATCCGACAGGCATGTAGGTATGGGTGGTATCGATTTGTTCGTATCCCGGAGAGATTCGGCTAATAAATGGAGTGAGCCGGTTAATCTGGGGTTCCCAATAAACACTTCAGCCGATGAAATTAACATCATCGTTAGTGCTGCCGGAGATAAAGCCTACATTTCATCAAACCAGTTAGCCGGGTTTGGTGGCTATGATATTTTTAAATTTAATCTTCCTCCTATGGTGCGACCGGTTCCCTCAACATATATGAAAGGAAATGTTTATGACGGAAAAACCAAAAAACCACTGGAAGCTTACTTTTCGTTAACCGATCTGTCAACCGATAAGGAAGTCGTCCGCTCATTCTCAGATGAATCTACCGGAGGATTTTTGGTTTGTATTCCTACAAACCGTGAATATGCGCTGAATGTTTCAAAAAACGGTTACCTCTTTCACTCAGAGAACTTTTCTTTGTCGGGTTTGAATAACCAAATTACACCTTATATTATAGATATCTTTTTGGAACCTGTTGGCATGGGTGAAACCATGGTTCTCCGGAACATCTTTTTCGATACCGGAAAATTCGAAATTAAAGAAGAGTCAAAAACAGAATTGAAAAAGCTTGTCGAATTTCTCGGATACAATCCTGCATTGAAAATCGAGATTAGCGGTCACACCGATAATATCGGAAATGAAAATTACAACCAGCAGCTTTCCGAAAACAGAGCAAAGGCGATTTACAGTTATTTGATAAAAAACAATATTGAAGCAACCAGGTTAACCTACAAGGGATATGGCTTTTTAAAACCATTGGAAACTAATGAAACCGAAGCAGGCCGTTCCAAAAATCGTCGTACCGAAATAAAAATCACTGAAATTGAAAAATATCCTTGACCTGATTTATGATTTTATCCGGTTAACACCCACGTTTTTTTTTGATACTTGCCGGCATTCATTATAATATTGGCAGTGCCACACACATTTATTCTCTAAGGTTCTCAATGGCTATTCCTTTTAAAACTTTCTTTTAACATAATTTCTATTAGTTGCCTTATGGGTTGTCATCATATTTATTACTTTTGCTGCCATTTTAAAAAATTAAGGTACATATCGACTTATGATTAATATAACATTGCCCGATAATAGTATCAAGCAATTTGAGAACGGGATTACAGGCATCGGAATAGCTTTGAGTATTAGCGAAGGTCTTGCCCGGAATGTTCTTGCCGTTAAAGTGAATGGCGAAGTTTGGGATGCAACCAGGCCAATCTTGAAAGATGCAAATATTCAGTTGCTTACCTGGAACGATAATGAAGGCAAAGCTGCTATGTGGCATTCATCGGCCCATTTGATGGCTGAAGCCATTGAAGCACTATATCCGGGAGTTAAATTTGGGATCGGTCCAAATATCGAAAGTGGTTTTTACTATGATGTTGATCCGGGTAATAATGTAATTACTGATGCCGACCTCGTGAAAATCGAGGATAAAATGAGGGAATTTGCCAGACAAAAACAAGAATACAAACGAAGAGAAGTAACCAAGGAGGAAGCACTCCAATATTTTACCAAAAAAGGCGACGAATACAAACTGGAACTCATCAGCGAACTCGAAGACGGAACAATTTCATTTTATGAAACCGGGAATTTTGTTGACCTCTGTCGTGGCCCCCATTTACCGGATACCAGTCCCATCAAGGCTATTAAATTGTTGAGTATTGCCGGTGCATATTGGCGCGGAAACGAAAAGCGAAAACAGCTGACCAGAATTTACGGTATTACATTTCCAAAAAATAAGGAACTGGAAGAATATCTTGTATTTCTTGAAGAAGCAAAAAGAAGGGATCATCGGAGAATTGGGAAGGACCTGGAGATTTTTACCTTTTCTCAAAAAGTTGGTGCTGGCTTGCCCCTTTGGCTTCCTAAAGGAGCTGAATTGCGGGAAAGATTGGAACGCTTTTTAAAAAAGGTTCAGAAAGAAGCAGGATATCAGCCGGTTATTACCCCACATATAGGAAATGTTGAGTTGTATAAAACATCAGGGCATTTTCAGAAATATGGCGAAGAGTCGTTTCGTCCGATTAAGACTCCAATTGAAGGTGAAGAGTTTTTTCTGAAACCAATGAATTGTCCGCATCATTGTGAAATTTACAGGAACAAACCTCATTCATACAGGGAATTGCCAATCCGCTATGCTGAATTTGGCACCGTTTATCGGTACGAACAAAGTGGAGAACTGCATGGTTTGACAAGAGTGCGTGGATTTACGCAGGATGATGCGCATATTTTCTGTACTCCAGATCAGGTCAAGGATGAGTTTAAAGGGGTAATGAAAATTGTAATGAAGATCTTTAAGGCACTTGATTTTAATAACTTTATTACCCAAATTTCCCTTCGCGACCCCAATAATCGGGAAAAGTACATTGGAACCGATGAAAATTGGGAAAAAGCAGAAAAGGCAATCATCGAAGTCGCTGAGGAATCAGGACTTGAAACGGTGATCGTATATGGTGAAGCTGCTTTTTATGGTCCTAAAATGGATTTCATGGTGAAAGACGCACTTGGTAGGAAATGGCAGCTTGGTACCATACAGGTTGACTATAATTTGCCAGATCGTTTTGAATTGGAATATATTGGCAGTGACAATGAAAAGCATCGCCCGGTTATGATTCACCGTGCACCATTTGGGTCAATGGAACGGTTTGTGGCTGTTCTGATCGAACACTGTGCCGGGAAATTTCCTCTGTGGCTGGCACCTGAGCAGGCTATCATATTGCCTATCAGCGAAAAATATCATGGTTATGCCGAAAAAGTTTTATCTTTGCTCCAAAATTTTGAGATTCGAGCCGAAATTGATACGCGAAACGAAAAAACTGGAAAGAAGATTCGTGACGCAGAAATGATGCGGATTCCTTACATGCTTATTGTTGGAGAAAAGGAAGAAAGTGAAGGGACATTATCATTAAGGAAACAAGGTGATGGAGATTTGGGCACTGTTTCGATAGAAGATTTTGCAGGAATGATTAATGATGAAATCAGGACAATGATTGATAAATAATTTTTTTTATTCACAAATTAGGAGGATTTAGTTATAGCAACACCATTTAAAAGAAGCTTTGCAGGCAAAAGACCTATGCGCAGGCAGGTTGAAAATCCGCATAAAATTAACCGATTGATAAGCGCCCCCGTTGTAAGAGTTGTTGGGGAAAATGTAGAACAGGGAATTTACAACATCAAGGAAGCAATTGAAATAGCTGAAAGACAGGGATTGGACCTGGTTGAAATTTCCCCTTCCGCCAGTCCGCCAGTTTGCAAAGTAGTCGACTATAAAAAGTTCCTCTACGAACTGAAAAAGAAACAAAAGGAGATTAAGGCTAAAACAGCAAAAGTGGTCGTTAAGGAGATTCGGCTGGGACCCAATACCGACGATCATGATTTTAATTTTAAACTGAACCATGCTAAAAAATTCCTTCAGGAAGGGGCAAAAGTTAAAGTTGATGTATTTTTTAAAGGAAGATCCATCATTTACAAAGATCAGGGAGAAATTATTCTACTGAAATTTGCACAGGATCTTGAAGATTTTGGAAGGGTAGAAAAGTTACCTCAGCTTGAAGGCAAGCGGATGATCATGATAATAACACCAAAAAAATAATTAGAATTGTATTTCAATATATTCACTAATCAATTTAATACTTTTAAGTAATGCCGAAGATGAAGACCAAGTCCAGCGCAAAAAAAAGGTTTACCTTGACAGGCTCTGGAAAAATCAAAAGGAAGCACGCTTACAAAAGTCACATTCTGACGAAAAAGTCAAAAAAGCGCAAACGTAACCTCAGTTATTTTGCCATTGTTGACCCCGCAGATTTGAAAAATGTAAAAGAAATGCTTCTAAAGTAATTAACTAATTGTTTAACTTGCGATTAGCTCTTCAAGACCTCGGAAGGCGGGGCGCTAACGTAAAAAAAGAAAATTAAAATGCCAAGATCAGTAAATGCAGTAGCATCAAGAGCCCGGCGTAAAAAAATCCTTAAACTTGTAAAAGGACAGTTCGGGAGAAGAAAAAATGTTTGGACCGTTGCAAAAAATGCCTATGAAAAAGGCCAGTTGTATGCCTTTCGCGACAGACGAACAAAGAAAAGGAATTTCAGAGGATTATGGATCCAGCGTATCAATGCCGGGGTCCGCGAATATGGATTGTCCTATTCGGTTTTTATTGGTAAATTGCACAAGAACAATATTCAATTAAGCCGTAAGGTGTTGGCTGATCTCGCAATGAATCAGCCCGATGCTTTTAAAGCGGTTGTAGATGCTGTAAAGGATTAGTCTAAATCCTTTCAGAATAAAAAAAGGCAGGCTCATTTCAGCTTGCCTTTTTACTTTTCCTATTTGTTGTGAATGTTTTACAATTATTACGTTTCTCATCCTCCTTTTACCAAGATTCCTCTCCAGGTACTTTCCAACTTATTTTTTCCGTTCGGTATGGATAATCACGCAAATGCAATCATGCCATTCATTATATTTTAACATTTTAGGATAGGAAAATTACAAGTATGTTAAGAAACCTCTTGTTCCTTAATTCTGGCAATAGATTGTGCCAAACCTCTTCTCTGTCTAAAAAGCCATCTGAAATAGTAGTCTTAGAGTGATTTTGAAAAATAAGTGAATTAGGTAAGTTATTTCCGGAATTGTGTAACGATTTAAAGATTGATTTTATGGACTTTCGTCCTGATTTATTTTCTTAGTCTTTAAAAACGAGAAAGCATTTTGAATCACACCACAAATTGCAGTAAATTTATAATAATCAATGCTTTCAGGAACATCTGTGCAGAATTAAATATGGCAGCGGCCGGCTGTTTAAAATTCGGACTAGTGATATCGAAAATGAAAAGGATGGTTTAGTGAATTGAAGACTTCTTTGATTGATCCAGCTGTCTAAAGTAAGTGTAGATTGGTTAAAAATTGTTAACTAATCAGGGGTACATGACAGTTATTAACAGGAATAATTGATTTGGGTGAACAATATAATGTTTGCTATGAATGATGCTAATTGCCTGAATATTACGCAGTAAGGGTAATAGAAATTGTGCTTGTTCATTTTGTTTGGTCTGATTATCCGTATGTACCAGGTTCGTACCGGTGCAGGTTAATTTAGTTTATATCAAATGTTAGTTTTTTTTTATCTGGTTAATATTTTTTTTTAATACCTTTGTTTTTTATTAACAATTTACAGTTATTTTTCAACAATCCTGTTGCTTTGTTAAATAGAAATTACCACTGGTCTAAAAGTTGATCGAACTAATTTTTATGGTTTGGAATAAATAATATGGGGATTTTTGACCCATTACATGTTGAGTGGGGATAAGAAAAATGCAATTTGGTTAAATTTATTTTAAAGTTAAAAAAACGCAAAGTATTCATTTAGAAATATTTAATACAAAAACAGTTTCATTGTTAATGCAGATTCTATATTTTTTTTCTTCAAGTTTTGTTTATTTGATTTTTATTGTATATTTGTTTCGCAATTTTTGCGTAGTTTAAAAGGAATATTATTCATTTCAATTATTAATTTTACGTTACATTCAAACCTTAAAAAAGGAGGATTACATGTTGTTAAAAGTTTACAAGTTTAAATTCTTACTGGCTCTTTTGCTCGTGCCGTTTTTGGTCACGGCAGACCCGCCAGGGTGGAATAAAACAGAGACGCTGTTTTCGCACGTGATTAGCGTGCCCAGCACTGTTATTCCAACAATTAACGGATTACCCATTCAGGATGGTGACTGGATCGGAGTATTCTTCAACGATGCGGGGAACCTGGTTTGTGGCGGATCAGTAGAATATACTGCCGGCGTTAACCTTGCTTTTTCGGCATTTGGAGATGATCCGATTACACCTGAAAAAGATGGTTTTGGCTTTGGTGAAGAATTCATCTGGCGCATCTGGCAGCAGGATGATTCGAATTATTGGAGTGGAGCTACTTATTCTAATCCTGGTGAAGAGTTCTTTGCATTATTTGGCTTCTCTGAAGTGACTTCACTTTTTGGGCCGACTTTTGCAGTATCAGCAAGCGCTGACCCTGCTACACTTTGCACTGCTGGTGATGTTACCCTTTCGGGCATACAACTTGCCGGCGACCCTATCCTTACATGGGAATGGTATGATGGTGCTACTTTGGTTGGATCAGATCAGGTTATTACTGTCCCTGTTACTACAACCACTACCTTTACGTTAAAAGCTTTTGACGGTACACTTACTGCAACTGCTAATGTTACCGTTGTTGGCCCTGCAGCTGTTTTTGCTGGTGCTGATGCCGCAATTTGTGCTTCGTCGGGTAGTTATTCATTATCCGATGCTACTGCTGAAAATTACTTGTTTTTACAATGGACTACTTCAGGTGACGGAGTATTTAGCGATGCTAACATTCTAAACCCTGATTATACACCGGGTGCAGGTGATATTGCAGGTGGTGTTGTAACTTTAACATTAACATGTATTCCTGCTGCCTGTGGCAGTGTTTCTGATGATATGGAACTTACAATTCAGGCAGATCCAACAATTAATATAGTTCCTGTTCAGGATTTTGTTTGTTATGGTGACCCATATTACTTCGAATTTGTAGATGCTGCAGATTATGATATGTTGCAGTGGTTTACAACAAATGGTGGCGGATATTTTGATAACGAAACTATTCTGCATCCTACCTATTATCCAAGTCCATTGGTTGACTATCCTCAGCAATGCATTATTATAGGTGTATCCGCATCTGCTATCGATCCATGCGTTGTTTCAGCTGAAGATTTTATGGATCTTTGTTTTGTTGCTCCTCCAACAGCTTTTGCTGGTGATCCGATGGCTTTCTGTGATGATGTTGCAACAAGCTACACATTTGCTGATGCCGTTGTTACCGTTGATGCTAATTATGGTGGCGACATTCTTTGGACAACAACTGGTGATGGTGCATTTGATGATGCAACCATTGCTAACCCCACCTATACATTTGGACCTAATGACCTTCTGGGTGGCACTATTGATTTTACATTAACTGTTACAGAGGTTGTTTGTGATCCGGCTGTTTCGACAAATCAACTTTCAATCCAGTTGGCTGCTTCTGCTTATGCTGGTGTTGATGCAACCATTTGTTATGGCGAATGCTATGCCCTTGCTGATGCGTTAGCTGAAAATTATGATGCTATTCAATGGTACACAACCAATGGTGGTGGATTTTTTGATGATGAAACAATAATGAATCCAACCTATTGCCCAAGCCCTACTGTTGATTATCCGCAGAGTTGTGTTGAATTGTGGATCGCTGCTTCTCCAATTGATCCATGTACGGTTACTGCAGAAGATATGATGAATCTTTGTTTTGCTGCTCCTCCGGAAGCATTTGCAGGTGACCCTGCAGGTATCTGTTCGGACGTAGCATCAAGCTATACTTTTGCTGATGCCGTTGTAACTGTTGATCCTAACTTTACCTGGGATATCATGTGGACAACAACTGGTGACGGTACTTTCGATGACGAAACTATTGCTAATCCTACCTATACATTTGGTCCAAATGATTTGTTAGGAGGCTATATTGACTTTACATTAACTGTTACCGGTCCTTTTTGTGAACCGGCAGTTTCAACAAATCAGCTTTTCTACCAGAATGCTGCAACAGCATATGCTGGTGTAGATGCAACCATTTGTGAAGGTGAATGCTATACCCTTGCAGATGCTTTGGCTACAAATTATAATGCTATTCAGTGGTACACGACAAACGGTGGTGGATTTTTCAATGATGAAACTATGATGAATCCTACCTATTGCCCGAGTCCAACTGTTGATTATCCACAAAATTGTGTTGAATTATGGATAGCTGCTTCACCACTTGATCCTTGTACAATTACTGCTGAAGATATGATGCTTCTTTGCTTCCAGATGCTTCCTGTAATTAATCCAGGTGATGATGCAACAATTTGTGCTAACGAACAATACACCACAAATGCAACTGTCGAAAATTCGGTAGGTCCATACCAATGGACACATAATGGAGCTGGTTATTTAACCAACGCAACTACTTTAAATGCTACCTATGTTGCTGCCCAGGCTGATGCCGGTAATGTGGTTACACTTACGTTAACTGCTGCCTCACTTGCTCCTTGTTCTGATCCTGTTTCTGCTTCGATGAATTTGACCATTCTGCATTCTCCTCTTGTTGATGCAGGTCCAGATGCTACGATTTGTGAAACTGAAACCTATACGATGCAAGGTTCTGCACAATACGTATGTACTGATCCTTGTTTACAGACAGTTTGGGTATCCCTCGGTGATGGTTTCTTTGATGTACCATGCTCATCACTTACTCCGGTTTATACACCTGGCGCTGGTGACCTTGCCGCAGGTTGTGTTACTTTGGTGTTGATCGGATATCCATGTGAACCATGTACTTTGTGGGAACTTGATAAAATGAAACTTTGTTTCGATCCTGCCCCAGCAGTTTGGGCTGGTGTTGACCAGACAATTTGTGAAGATACTTTTGCTCAGCTTGATTGTACGGCTGAAAATACTTGTGGATTACAATGGGTAACCTTAGACGGAACAGGTACTTTCAGTGATGAAACCATACTTCATCCGATTTATTACCCAAGTGCTCAGGATATTATTTCCGGAACAATTCACCTGGTTTTGATAGGCGCTCCATGTTTAACTTGTACCGTGCCTGCACAGGATACAATGGCATTGACAATTCAACGTCTGCCTTTGGCTAATGCTGGTGAAGATGCTACAATTTGTGAAGACGGGTCTTACACATTAACCGGGTCTTCTGTAGAATATAATACCAATCTTATGTGGCAAACTGCCGGAGATGGTGCATTTGATGATGTGTTTGCATTACACCCAACCTATACTCCAGGCGTTAATGACAGGTTAAATGGTTCAGTTGAATTATGTTTGAATGCATATCCGACTGTTCCTTGTGCCACAGATAATCAGGATTGCATGACCTTAACATTGCAGGGTTTGCCATCAGTTGATATTCTACCGGATATGTCAACAATTTGCTATGATTTATGCTTCACTTTTGATGCTTCAACCGTAGTTTATGGAAATTATTCTGCATTGCAGTGGTTTACAACCAATGGTGGTGGTTTCTTTAATGATGAAACTACTGAGTACCCAACCTACTGCCCAAGTCCAACTATCGACTATCCGCAAGGTTGTATTACTTTAGGTGTTGCAGTTTCTCCAATTAATCCATGTACGGTTGCTACCGAGGACTTTATGGAACTTTGCTTCCAGGCACCAATTGAAGTGTTCGCCGGAGAAGATGCTACCATTTGTGAAGACGCAACCTATACGGCTAATCCAACAATTGCTAACGGTGGAACAGTACTTTGGACCACTTCAGGAACAGGTACTTTCGACGATGCTACTCTTCCAGGAGCTACCTATGATCCTAGTGCTGATGATGTTGCTGCAGGAAGTGTAGTTTTAACACTTACAGTACAACCATTATCAAATTGTGAAGTAGCCTCTTCATCATTAACACTTTACTTTACATTATTGCCACTTGCTGATGCAGGTGCTGATGTAACAATCTGTGAAATGCTTTGCCAGCCTCCGTTTACATTTGGTTATTATACCTTGGATGGACAGACAACCAATGCTTGCGGAAGTTTATGGACAACTGCCGGAGCCGGTACATTTGATGATGCTTCATTATTAGGTGCAACATACACCTTAAGTGCTGCTGACGTTGCAGCCGGAAGTGTTGTTCTTACTTTACATGCTTTGGCATGCAATCCTTGTATTGTTGAGGCAACCGATCAAATGACCATTACTGTTCAGTACTGGCCAATTGCCGATGCAGGTCCAGATCAAACTATCTGTGAAGGAGATAATGCACAACTCGATGGTACAAAGACCTATTCAAACAGTGTTTTCTGGGATTTCGCATTCCTTGGTGAAGGTGATGGTACTTTCAGCAGTCAGGTGATCGACGATCCAATTTATACACCAGGCCCTGGTGACATCACAAGAGGCTATGTTCAGCTATTCTTTGTTGCCTTCCCAATAAGCCCATGTTGTTATCCGGATGTAGATGGTATGACACTTTACATTACAAGACAACCTGTTACCAATGCAGGAGAAGAAGCAACAATATGTGCTGGCGAGACAGCTCAATTAAATGGTACAGTTGAATTTGCTGATACCTGGGAATGGATATCTGGCGGCGACGGTACTTTTGCCCCGGACGAATTTGCACTTGATGCAGTTTATACACCAGGACCTTTGGATATTGCTGCAGGAAGTGTTGAATTATGTTTGTATGGTTACGATGGAACAGCTTGTGCTCAGGATTATTTCGATTGCATGAATTTGACAATTCTTGCTCCTCCTACAGTGGATGCTGGCGCAGATGGAAATACATGCGAAGAAACTGCTTATCAGCTTAATGGTACGGCAGCCGATTATTCCTCTGTTTTATGGAGTGGTGGTGCAGGAACATTCAGTGATCCTTCAATCTTAGATCCTACATACACACCGGCAGTCGGTGAAACAGGGAATGTAACTCTTACATTAACTGCTTATGCTGTTGATCCATGTACACTAATAGTATCTGACGATATGGTACTATTCATCCAGCCAGAGCTTACCAATGTAAGTGCAGGTGCTGATGCAAGCACATGCGAAAACACTGCTATTCAGTTAGACGGAACTGCAACTAATTATAGCGCAGTATTGTGGACTGGTGGAGCAGGTTCATTTGACGATGCAACTATCCTGAATCCGGTTTACACACCAGGTGCTGGTGAAACAGGTTCTGTAACACTTACGCTGACTGCAACTGCCATTGATCCATGTACACTAGTTGTTTCAGATGAAGTTGTAATTTTTGTACAGCCAGAACTTACCGATGTAAGTGCAGGTGCAGATGCAAGCACATGTGAAAACACTTCGATTCAGTTGAATGGTACTGCAACTAACTATAGCGCAGTATTGTGGACTGGTGGGGCAGGTTCATTTGACGATGCAACTATCCTGAATCCGGTTTACACACCAGGAGTTGGTGAAACAGGAGATGTTACACTTACATTAACCGCTACTGCAAT
>Ga0172375_10003459_pt1 | contig 23972 bp, 27 predicted proteins | sample LakKiv1m_FD_114537 | JGI IMG/M metagenome (GOLD analysis project Ga0172375, IMG submission 114537) | Freshwater microbial communities from Kabuno Bay, South-Kivu, Congo - kab_092012_11.1m | ecosystem: Environmental > Aquatic > Freshwater > Lake | place: Democratic Republic of the Congo... | reverse complement strand
GTCGCCGCGCAGCGGTCGTCAGGCCTGCCCCGGAGGCAGGGAGGGAGCCCCTCCGGGGCGGACGGGCGCGGATGCCAAGCGGCCGGAGGGGCGGAGCGCAGCCCGGCCCTGACGGACGACGGCACCCGCGAGGGAGGGCGGGGGAGAACGGCGCGGCAGGCGGTGCACCAAGCCGGAAGGGAGCGACGCCGCGGCGCGACCCCGGCGACTGCAACGACGGCCGCCTACCGAACAGATCAGTGAAACGAGCGCACGGCACACAACGAGCGGGAAAGCACAAGGCTGGCGAGCGGGGTTTTCATGGCGATGGAATGGCGCAAACCGAGCGGGGAATCCGAGGATCTGCGGCCTGGAAATAAAACACCGCGCGAGGATCAGCAAGGGCGGTGCCGGACCTGGGGCAGAGGAAAGGGCCGGCAACGCCCTTGCCCGAGCGCGGAAGGGAGAATGCAGGGGCCGTGACAGGGCTGGAGCAGAGGAATGCCCTGGCGCGGCCCCTGCTTCCGCCTGATGGGGTGGTGGGCGGGAATTCCCCCTTGGGGGTGAAGGGGGGAGAGGGAAAAGCTGCAAGGGGCGTGACGGCCACCCCAGTGGCCGGCGCGAACCTTGCCTACCCTGTATCTTGTGTGGATGGCCAGGTCTGTTCGAGCGAATATCAAGTGGCTAATTTTTAGCCAACGGGATATGAAAAAGTGGATATTACGTATCCAGATGACCGTCGGCCAGAACAGCCCCCGATGCAAGAATAACGATGATACTTCTGTTATTCACTTAGGTTGTAGTATAGACGTATCTCATGGCTTGACGGTTGCTTGTATTTGCGTTTCATCCACTTCCGTGGAATCAGTGATCGCCTGCCCTTTTCATGCAGGCGGATCAAAAAAACTATCGCAACCCGAGGTTTCTGTCTTGACGGACGCCGACAAAATCAAATCATCGGATGAAGACCTGATGGTCGAGATCGGTCGGGGCGACGAACGGGCCTTCGCGGCCCTCTCGCGTCGCAATCAGGGACGCGTCCTAAACCTGATCTACCGCACCGTTGGAGACCACGCTCAGGCCGAGGACATAGCGCAGGAGGTCTTTCTGCGTGTCTGGCGGGCAGCCAGGGACTACGAACCGAAGGCAAAATTCACCACCTGGGTCTACCGCATCGCGGTCAACCTCTGTCTGGACACCCGGAGGTCGGCGCGGCGCGGGCCGGCCATCCTGCAACAGGAGGGCGGCGACGATCAGCAGGACGAATCCACCGAAACCGCCTTTGGTTCCGACGATGGACGGACACGGTCGCCCGAGGAGCTTCTGCTGGCTGCCGAGGAAAGCGGCCGGATCTTCGCCGCGCTCGACAGCCTGCCGGCGAAGCAGCGCCTGGCCGTCGTCCTGAAGAAATTCGACGGGCTTTCCTACGAAGAAATCGGCCGCGTCATGGGATGTTCGGTTTCCGCCGTCGAATCGCTGCTCGTTCGGGCCACAAGAACCCTTCGGGATAAGCTGCTGCTTCCCGGTTCGTGATCCTTCCTTTCTCGCAAAGACCCAAGGCTCCACCAACCCCGACCGGGTCAATATCAGCGGAATTATAGCCGCATAGCCTGATTGTTTCGCGCCGTAATTAGGGCGCAAAAAATAAATTTCAAAATGACCGCAGGTTTTTGCGATCCGCGTCGTTTAAGTAAGTATGAAGCAGGATGAGAAGGGGGAATCGAAATGAAATGCCGTCACATCCAGGAAAGGCTCGCCGCGTACCAGGACGGTGAAATCGGCGGGAAGGAACGCGAACGGATTGCAGCGCACCTGGAAGGGTGCCCTGATTGCCGGAAGGCTTCCGCCGAATTAGAACAGGTCTGGCAGGAGCTGGGGAAGATTCCGGAAATCGAGGCTTCGCCCGGATTCGAACAGCGGCTATTCGCCCGAATCCGCACAACACCCGAGCCCCGTTCCCTGTGGGGCTTCTCCTGGCTTTCCTGGGTCTATCGGGCCTATCCTGCCCCGGCCATGGCGGTTGTCGTTCTGCTGGTCGGGTTAGTGCTGGGCGGCGTTCTGGGAAATGCCCTGGTGTCGGGTTTCGCATCCGCGCCCGCTCCGACGCAGATTTCCCGGGCCGATGCGGACGTCGTTTCCTTCAAGGCCTTTGCCGCGGTGCCGCCGGGGACGCTGGGCGATGGGTATCTGCGGATGGCCAGCTATACGGAGGATAATCGAAAATGAAGAGGCAAACCCTGACCGCGATACTGATCCTGTCCCTGGCCGTGAACGTAGCGACCCTCGCCACCGTCGGTTACCACTACTGGCGCAACACCTGCCTTACACCGGCAGCGCCCTGCCCACTGAACCCATCCGACCGGCATCTGTACGAATCCCTCGGCCTGTCATCCGAACAAACAGCGAGGATGGCGGCACTGGCGCAATCGTTCCATCGACGCCTGGGCGAGTTGGACTCCGCGGTCGAGGCAAAACGGAACCTGCTGATCGACCTGTTGGGTGAAGAGAGTCCCGACCCGGCGAAGACGGAGGCGATCCGCAAGGAGATCGCCGGCCTCCAGGATGAGATTCAGAAAGCGGTCATCCTGCACATCGCAGAGGCAAAGAAGGTCATGAACGCCGACCAACAAAGACGGTTCATCGAGCTCCTGCGGCTGAGCTCGAACAACGGGCGAGTGAATTCGCCACTATCTATGAACGGAGGCAACTAACCATTGAACTTACGCTATGTATTTCAGGAACTCACCCGCCAGAAACGAAGGACGGTGATGGCCGTGATCGGCCTCTCCATCGGGATCGCGCTTCTGGTCATCCTCAACGCCCTGTCACTCGCCTATCACGAGGCGGCCCGCGCCCCCTTGAAGGAGATCGGGGCCGACGTCACGGTGCAGCGGCCGGGAAACGTCCCCGAGGAGCTCTCCGGCGCGGTCTTTCCCTGCTCGGCAGTGACGATCAAGAAAGATGAACTCGACCGGATCGGAAAGATCCCCGGCATCCGGGGCGTCGGCACTGCCGTTCTCCTCTGGGTGTTCGAGCCGAACCGGGCCTGGATCGCCCTGGGGGTTGAGCAGGAGAACCCCGTCGGACCGTCAATCCTGAAGAACTTCGTCGCCGAGGGGCGTTACTTCGAAGCGGGAAAGCCCGAGGCCCTGGTTGAGTCGGCCTATGCCCGCCAATTCGGGATCAAACTCGGGGACAGCGTCTCCCTCGCGGGCCGCTCGTATCCCGTCGTCGGCTTTGTCGACGCCTCCCACGCTGCCAAGATCGCCGTGGCCAATCTCTACCTGCCCCTGGCAGAGGCGCAGGCCATCGCCGCGGCCTCCAAGCCGCTCCAATCGGTAGCCCCTTTCGGAGCCGGAGACGTCAACCTGCTCTTCATCAGGGCGGAACAGGAGAAGATCACCCCTGTGGCGGCTGCCCTCAAGGAGATCCTGGGTCCCAAGACCGCCGTAGCCACTCCGGATTCTTTTCTGAAACTCCTGGGGAGCTTCTTCGCCCTGTCGGACAAATTCACCTTGGTCGCCTCGCTGATCGCCATTCTGATCGCGGTGCTCATCGCCTTCAAGACGATGGCCGGAAACGTGGCGGAGCGGGCGCGCGAGATCGGCGTCCTGAAGGCCGTGGGCTGGACCAACCGGAACGTGACCCGGCAGCTCCTCGCGGAGTCGGTGGCACAGTGTTTCATCGCCGGAATCGTCGGGCTCCTGATTGCCTTTGCGGCGGCCTTCACCCTCGGCTTCATGACCGTGAACATCCCGATCCCCTGGGAGATGAGCCCGACCCCGCATTTTCTCCCCGGCGGCGGGACACCGCTCTTCAAGACCCTGCGGCTGCCCGTCGGCATCCCCGGAACCCTGGCCCTGTTTTCCGTCCTGCTCTCCGTCGTGATCGGCGGCCTGACCGGCACGCTCCTGGGCAGGCACATCTCAAAAATCAAACCTTCGGAGGTATTAAGACATGAATAATGCGATTCTGGTCGGCACCGGTCTGACCAAAACATTCGACAGCCTGACCGTCGTCAAAGAGGCCACCATTGCCGTCGGGGACGGCGAGTTCGTCTCCCTTGTCGGCAAATCCGGTTGCGGCAAGACGACGCTGCTCTCGATCCTCTCCGGCCTGGAGCGCCCGACCTCGGGGAGCGTGACGATCGCCGGGAAGGAGATCTCCACCGCTTCGGAGGACGAGCTGGCCCTCTTCCGCCGTCAGAACGTGGGGTTCATCTTCCAGTCCTTCAACCTGATCCCGACGCTTACGGCCTGGGAAAACACGGCCCTCCCCCTGTTCCCCGTCTCAATGACCGAGGCGGAGCGGCGGCGCAGGGCGACGGAAATCCTCGAGAAGATGGAGCTGGGGCATCGGGTGGATCACCTGCCCGCGGCCCTCTCCGGCGGGGAGAAGCAGCGGGTGGCCATCGCCCGCGCCCTGATCAACGACCCGAAGATCGTCTTTGCCGACGAGCCGACGGGAAACCTCGACACGGCGACCGGCGACGCGATCATGGCGATCGTGAACCGGCTCCACAAGGAGCAGGGGATGACCCTCCTGATGGTGACCCACGAGCCGGAACTGGCCAAGACGGCGGACCGCGTGATCCGCATGCAGGACGGGGAGGTGCTCGCATGAAAAAGACGCTTCTCTATGGCGCGATGGTTCTGGCGTTGCTCGCTTTTCCCACGGTGCCCCTCTTAGCAGCGCCGGTTTCCGTAGAGATCCTCTACATGAACCACGGCCCCCTCCAGCCGACGATCAAGGAGATCAAGGCGCTCTGCGAGGGGTACGGCAAGTCCCTCACCGTCGCCTGGTACGACTTCGAGAGCCCCGAGGGGGAGAAATTCATGGCCAAGAAAGGGATCAACCAGCATCTGCCTCTGGTTATTTGGATTGCCGGCAAGCCGAACGTCAGCGTCAACGGAAAGCAGATCCAGTTCGTGGGTTTTCCCACCGGCGCCGGTCCCGCTTCCTTCCAGGGAAAGTGGACCCTGAACGACCTGCGGGCCGCACTCGATCAGGCCGTCCCGAAGAAATAGCGCGGCGACAGAGAAAACGCCATTCCGCCGGGAGCCGGAAGCGAGGACAGGACTGCCGGATCAGAGCCTGCCCCGGACCTGATCCGGGGTCCGCGGTGACGAAAGCGAAATACGAGAAGTCATGTAACGATAGAATCGCTGTGAGGTAACCCATGTATTATCCATACGTTTTGAAGGAACTCAGCCACCATCGCCAGCGCATGCTGGTCAACTGCCTGGGCATCGCCGTGGGAATCGCCCTGTTCGTCTCGATCAACGCCGTCTCAGCCGCTTACCGGGACGCCGTGAGTCTCCCCTTCAGGAACCTCGGGGCGGACCTCGTCATCCAGCGGCCCGAGCAACGCGCCATGGATTCCGGCCAGCCTGCCCAGTCGATGCGGGGAATTCGCCTGCCTATATCCAGCCAGATCCTCGCCGCCGATGACATCGCAAAAGTCCGGGCCGTCCCCGGCGTAGACACGCTCTCGGCAGCCCTCCTCCTCTGGGAGTTCGACCGGGGCGGCTTCCGGACGATCATGGGGGTGGACCTGACGCAGCCGAGTCTGGGGCCGGTCCGGGTGAAAGAATGGCTCGCCCAGGGGCGGTTCCCCAACCAGGCGGGCGAAGTCGTTCTGGAGAAGCACTACGCCAAATTTCATCGCGCCAAACTGGGCGATGCATTCAACATCGGCGGCCGGTCGTTTACCGTCGTGGGGACCCTGGAGATCAAGGAAGGATCGCAGATCGCCGCGGCGAACATCTACCTTCCGCTCGCCGACGCCCAGACGCTCCTCGAAAACGGCGCCGGCGGCGTCAACACGGTCTATCTCCGCCTGAAGGACCCTTCTCTCTTAGACCGGGTCAAGGCGGAGATCCTCCGGGGCCTGCCGGGCGTTTCCGTGGCCAGCTCCGATTCGTTCCTGGAAGTGATGGGCGGCGTCTCCCGGATATCCGACCAATTCGCCCTGGTCGTCTCCCTGGTCGCCCTGGCCGGGGCGATCTTTTTGATCATCAAGACCATGCTCGCCAACCTCGTGGAACGCGCCCGGGAGATCGGCATCTTGAAGGCGGTGGGATGGACCGGCGCCGACGTGCGCAAGCAGATCATGGGGGAGGTCTTCATCCAGGCCGTTCTGGGGGGCGTGGTCGGCATCGTGGCGGGCTACCTGATCTCGTACCTCCTGGGCAATTTCTCCATCCCCGTCTCCACCCCCTGGGAGGTGAACCTCACGCCGGCCTTTGCCAAGGACGCGGCTTCCGCTGCCGGCCAGACGATCCGCCTCCCCGTGCAACTATCGGCGCTTCTGATCGCGGCCTCGCTGGCCCTGTCGCTTGTCGCCGGGGGGCTGGCCAGTTACTTCATGGCCCGGCGGATGGCGAAGATGAAGCCGGCGGACATCCTGCGGCAGCTTTAGCCGGACGACCAGACCATTGTTCCGATGGGAACGGAGCCACAAGAACCGCCTTGACGTTCGAGACATTTTTCCCTATCGTGGTCCGGCCGTCGATCAAGCAGCGGCTCGTCATATCATCGCATGGAGGGCGCATTGTAGTGGAGAGCACGTCAAGAACGAAAAACCGGTTTAACAAGATGGAGTGGGCCGGGGCCTTCGGCGATATGGGCACGCTGATCCCCTTTGTCGTGGCCTACATCACGATCGTGAAGGTGGATCCCCTCGGGCTTCTCCTGATGTTCGGCATCGCCCTTCTGGTCTCAGGCCTCTACTACCGGACGCCGCTCCCGATCCAGCCGATGAAGGCCATCGGCGCGGCGGCCGTGGCCGGAGGGATCAGCCCGGCGGCCCTGTTCGGGTCGGGCCTCACTACGGGACTCTTCTGGCTCCTGGCGGGCCTCACCGGAGCGATCCGGCCGATTGCCAAGCTCGCGACGAAACCCGTCGTCCGGGGCATCATGCTGGGACTGGGACTCTCCTTCATGGTGGATGGCGTCCACCGGATGATCTCGGCGCCGGTCCTGGCGGTCATCGCCCTCGTGGTCACCTACCTTCTCCTGACCAACCCCAAGGTCCCGGCCATGTTCATGCTCCTCATCATCGGCGTCGTCTCCGCCGTAGTCATGGACCCGAACCTCCTGTCCGAACTGGCCAAGATCCACGTCGGGTTCAAGCTCCCGGTCTTCAGCCTTTCCTCCATTTCCTGGAACGACCTCGTCACGGGGACCCTGCTCTTCACCCTCCCCCAGATCCCCCTGACGCTGGGGAACGCCGTCATCGCCATCGTCGCGGAGAACAACGAGCTCTTTCCGGACCGGAAGGTCACGGAAAAAAAGATCGCCGTTTCCCAAGGAATCATGAACCTGGTGGCACCGATTTTCGGCGGCGTCCCCATGTGCCATGGCGCAGGCGGCATGGCGGGCCATGTCCGCTTCGGGGCGAAGACCGGCGGCGCGCTGGTCATCCTCGGGAGCCTCCTCATTCTGACGGCCCTCTTCTTCAGCGATTCGGTGGCGATCATCTTCAAGATCTTCCCGAACGCGATCCTGGGGGTGATTCTCTTCTTCGCGGGTTCGGAGCTGGCGATCGTGGTCCGGGACATCGGTGAGAAGAAGTCCGATTTCTACGTGATGCTTATCGTCACCGCCTTTGCCATGTGGAATATGGGAGCGGCCTTCCTCGTGGGGATCGTCCTGGATACGGCGCTTAGCCGGGGCTGGATCAGGATCTGAATCTCATATCATAGTCAGCAATGAACACTTCTGAAAAAAATGCTTGACACATAAATCACAGATGCATATAAGCAATTACGCATATACTTAATAGGATAAACGCATGAAACAGGCAGCCGAGCTTTTCAAGTTACTCTCAGTCGATAAGAGGATAAATATCATCGAGCTTCTGAAAAAAGGACCGATGAGCGTCAACGCCATCGTGGAGGCGTTGGGAATTACGCAATCCGCGGTCTCTCAGCACCTCCGGGTGTTGAAGTCCGCCGGCCTCATCAGCGACGAACGGCAAGGGTACTGGATATACTATTCGCTGAATCAGGATGCCCTGGAAGAATGTCGAAAAAGGCTCAATCGGATCTGCACCTGTGGATGTTCGGATGAACCGGCAGGCGCGAACAAACCGTGCGATTGCACGCAGGGAGACTAATCCTCTTTTTTTTCATAATTTAATAAGTAAATGCGAATGCACTTAACAGAAAGGAGGTGATTGTCATGGCTGCAAAGCGGAAGGTGTGCGGTTGCGGTTGCATCCCCATGAAAAAGGGAAGCGATAAAGTCAACACTGACCAGAAAAAGGTCAAAAAGGCCAAATAGAACTTACAACAGCAAGGGGTGGGGCAAAGGAAACCGAGACTCCACCCCTTGCGTTATCGAGTTGGCGGCCGATGGGCAGGGGGTGTGAAATGCAGCAGTTGTCTTTGGAAGAAGTGAGAAGATCAGCCGGGAAGATTGCAACGGAGAAATTGGCGCCTCGCGCGGCTGAAATCGATCAAAACCGAATATTCCCTTGGGACAATTTGCGTGACTTGGAAAAGGCCGGCTTCCTTGGAGGCGGCGCCCGGGGATTCGACCGCGTCCGCTTCGTGGCGGCGGTGACGGAGTTTGCGAAGGCCTGCGCCTCGACATCATTGGTCTATGTCTCCCACTCGATTGTTGAAAAGGCAGTCGAATCCGCCGGCAGTGAAGCGGCAAGGGGAAAATGGGCGTCCGAAACGAGGGGGCTCGGGGCTTTTGCGGTGCACGAATCGAATTGCGGCAGCAACGCCGGGGCGATTGCCACGCAGGCAAAGAGAGACGGCGATAGTTACATCGTCAACGGCTCGAAATTCTTCATCACCTCGGCGGGAGAGGCCGACAGGTATCTCACTCTCGTCAGGACGGACCCGGAAAAGGGGCCCCAAGGGATGAGCACATTGCTGATTGAAAAGGAGACTCCCGGTCTCTCCTTCGGGCGTTCCGAAGAGAAGATGGGGTTGACGAGCACTTCCTCGCGCGAGATGTTTTTCGACGATTGCCGGGTGCCTATCGAGAATCTCATCGGCGGGGAAGGCGAAGGGACGCAGGTAGTCGGCAAGGCGGTGATAGGATGGGGATTCTTCGGGGCCGCGGCGATATCCGTCGGAATCGCGAAATCCGCAACCGCGCTTGCGATCAAACATGCCAGGGAGAGAATCATCGCCGGCCATCCTATCGCCGTTCATCAGGCCGTTCAGTTCATGATCGCCGATATGGTCCTGGAGACCGAGGCAGCCGAAGCGCTGTTGAACGCCTGCGCAACGGAGGCGGACCTGAATCCAGGCGCCGCTGTCCCGGCTGCGTTGAAGGCAAAATTATTTGCCTCGGAGATGGCGGTGAACGTGTCAAACAGGGCGATTCAGGTGATGGGAGGCCACGGATACACCCGCGATTATACGGCGGAACGGCTCTTCCGCGATGCGCGGGGGCTGACCCTCCACTTCAAGACCTCCGAATGGCTTCGCCAGGACATCGCAAAAGCAGCGATCGGACTGTAGCATTTTTTAACCTGGCTGTCCGCGGCGCGCGGGGTCTGTTTCCCTCTCAGGTCGGGGGTGGGAGCGCTTTCTTAAGGAGCCCAATCACTTCGTCCACCTCCTGGACGGTCGTCGTCCGGCCCAGACTGAATCGGATCGCCCCCATTCCCACCTCGGGCGGAACGCCCATCGCTTTGAGTACTGGCGACAATTCCACCGACCCGGAGTGGCAGGCCGATCCCGTGGCGGCGGCCACTCCCGGCAATCGGGATAACAGCTCGCCGCCGGCCGTTCCGACAAAGCTGACATTGAGGGTGTTGGGAAGGCGATGAACAGGGTGCCCGTTAAGGGCGACGCGATTCCCGAAGTTTTCCTGAAGCAGTTCCCAGAAACGGTCTCGAAGGGCGCGGATGCCCTGGTCGGCCAAATGCTGCCTGGCGATTTCGCAGGCCTTCCCAAGACCAACAAGGAGAAGAACGTTTTCGGTGCCTGCCCTTCTTCCTGACTCATGGCCGGCGCCGTGGATGAGAGGTTCGATGGATAGTCCCTTTCGGATGTAGAGGGCGCCCACCCCCTTGGAAGCGTAAAGCTTATGACCTGCCACGGACAGCAGGTCCACGCCCAGCTCGTCGACATTCGTGCCTATCTTTCCCACTGATTGCGCCGCATCAGTGTGAAGCAGGATTCCCCGGTTCCGGGCGATCTTCGCTATCTCTGCGATCGGCTGTACGGACCCCACTTCGTTGTTGGCATGCATGACGGAAATGAGGATCGTCTTGGGCGTGAGGGCCTTCTCGATCTCCGTGGGATCCACCATTCCGTACCGGTCCACGCCGACAACGGTCACCTCTGCGCCAAGCTTCTCCAGAAAGCGGCAGGGGTTCAGGACGGCAGGGTGCTCTATTTGCGTCGTGACGATGTGGTTGCCCTGTCCCCGCAATGCGAAGAAGACCCCCTTGAGCGCATGGTTGTTGGCCTCGCTCCCGCCGCCGGTAAAGACAATCTCGTCGGGCAGGCAGGCAAGAAGATCCGACACGTTCTTCCGGGCGTCTTCGACCGCCTCCTTGGCGGGCGCTCCCGCCCAATGCAGGCTTGAGGGGTTGCCGAAGTGTTGCGCGAGAAAAGGCTTCATTGCTTCCACAACCTCCGCAGCAATCGGGGTACTGGCGTTGAAATCGAGATAAATGCGCTGCGCGTTCATAAGCTTACAATGTTGTTTTCAAAAACTCCAACGCACCCCTGAGTAGACGTTGGTGTCATTCTTGAACTGTCCGAAGAATGTATGGTCGTTCTCTCCAACAAAGATATTTGCGCCGACCTCAGCGCTCCAGTGATCGGTAATATTGTAGTGGACATTGGGCTTGATGTAAACGTCCTGATCCGATGGCGAATAAAAGATGAAAAAAGAAAGTTTCAGGTCCTGGTACAGGAGAAGCTTCGTCAACCGGAGCGTAAGCACATGCCGGAACTGATCCGCGGCGTAGCTGCCCGGCGGAAGGGTGCGCTGGTAAGCGTCGTATTGCAGCATCTGTTCCAGATAATATTGCACTCCCACGGTAAAGTCCTTGGCCACCTCCTGTTCGTATCCTGCCAGATACCGGAGTTGGCTATTCGGGATGAACGGGTTATCGCCGCTTCGGTCATCCCGGGAATCGTAGTATCCCATTTCAAAATTTCCTATTCCCTTCCAAACCGCTCCCCGGACGCTTAAACCGTATGCGGAAAGGCGGGGAAAGGAGGCTTCCCCTGCTTGCGGGTCAAATCCCATGGGGCTTTTCCAGAATCCATGGTAGCCATACAGGGCCAGACCGTAGCCTTTAATGTCACGGGACAGGCGTAGGGCGATTTCGTCATCCCCGAACCACTCATCACGCTGGAGCGGGCTGATCACGGCGTCCTGGCCGGCCAAACGACCCAGTTGCGGATTGAAATAGGACAGCCGCTCTCCGTCAATGAAACGATCAGCATTGAAGCGCGGGGTGTAGACAAAATCGAGGTTGAAGATCGGAGTGAAAAAGCTTGCTTTCAAGGCATCGGAAGGGGCTTTCAGGTACTCGTCATCCCGTCCGATGAAGAAGGACTTGTAATCCTTTGGAAAGAGATCGTTGATAAAGACATAATCCCCTGTCCCCCAGGTCAGTATCTGCCTGCCCAGCTTCAATTCCATGAACTCGAAGGGAGTGAAAAGGGCGTTGGCTTCCCGGAGATCAACATCCGCTTTTCCCTTCACGCCCTCATAGAGGAAGTCGCTCTTTATTCTGAACTTTGCCCAATCGAGGGACTTGAAAAAGTGCAGTTGGAGCCTTGTTTCCTCCAGCGTCGCAGTCTTGGATTCATGGGGATCGACCTGGGTGCGCAGGCCGCCGCGGGCATCCCAGAATCCGTGAAATTCAAAAGGGAGCGTCGCCAAGAAGGCCGTCAGCTTCTCAACCGTCCCCTCAGCCTGCGTCTCAGCCTGCGCTTCTGGTCCTGCTGGGTCTTTTCCCGCCTCCGCTGCAGCGGGACGGAAATTCTCCGTGAGCAGAAGGAGAATAATTCCCAGGATGATGCCGCCGCGAGAAGCAAACCTGCTCACCTAATCCACCTTTCCGGAGGGTTTCGCAGATAACGTTCAGAGAAGATAGTATCCTGGAGGCCGACGTTATACGACACCGAAGTAAATGTCACCTCCGTTCGATGTCCCGTCTTCATGTTTTTCATCGTCCGCCTGGTCACCGTGGGAATACTCTTTTGTTCCCCCACCGTGGCGATGTTCTCGATCTTGTCGGCCGTAAACACCCGCGCCAGTTGGTTTTGGACATCGTAGTATTCTTCTTTCAGGGGAAGAAAAGTGGTTTTATCGATCCAGGAGAGCCGTTTTACGTAGTCTGTAGGCTCCTTCGGCACGCTCTCCACGACGTAGCAATTCCTGTCTCCGAGTTTTTCTTCCTGCACCAGGGTGTGACCATCAGCGCCGATATTGCGGCCTGAGATGTCTTCATAGGTAAAATCGGAACCGACAAAACTCGACCGGGCATCCCGGGCCGCGACCCGGCGCACCAGATCCACGGCAGGCACATAGATCCACCGGTCGCTCTCCTTAAGAGGGTATTTCCAAACCATGAACGTCATGCCCCGCACGTCCGCCGGCTCGCGGAAATAGATGAAGTATTTCTGATCCTTGCTCCTGGGATCATTCCAGCGGAGCATGGTCATAACCCGGATACGCTTTTCACCGGCCGCGGTGCTCAGTTCCATCCTGACTTCCGCCTTCATATCTTTTCCCGGGGAGTAGAAGGCCTGTTGTTCTCTCTCCATGATCTCGGCGCCGGTTTTGTGAGCTTCCGGCGCCTGCGCCCCTCCCGGCGTCGGCACGGCCAACAGGCCCAGGGAGAGGACAAAGACAAGCCAAAAATGCACTTTCATTTCTCTCCTCCTTTCAGTAGTTGTCTGCGAAAGAGCTGAACCAATCCTGGCAGATAGATGACGCTCAGCACCGATGAGAGCACCATAATGGATGCCATGAAGATGCCGACGGTGATGTAGGGCGTGAGATCGGCAAAGACCATTACCGAAAAGCCCAGGGCAAACAGAACGGCATTGAGGAAGATGCCTTTGCCAGGGCGCGCCACCGTCCAGATAAGCGCGCCTTGCAGGTCCCCTTGCTCCCCGTAGCGCTTCTGGAAGCGGGCAACGAAATGGATGGCGAAATCAATGGCCATGCCGAGAGAAAGTGTCGAGAGGACGGCCACGGGCATGTCAAAATCCTTTCCTACCAACCCCACCACGCCGTAGATGACCGCTATGGTAAACAGCAGCGGCAGAAAACTCAATACCCCCCACAGCACCGAACGGGTTACAATGATCAGGAGGAACAGGACGAGCGCCACTCCGGCAAAGAAACTCGTCAGCATCCCCCACAGCACTTCTTGGTTCCAGACCAGATTGAAGTAAGCAATGCCGGCGGGCTTCACCGTCACACCGGCAGGCATTGGGTGGGCGGCAAAGTATGTCTCGGTTTTCGCAAGAATATCCTTCATCACGCCTGCATCCCAACTCTTCAGTTGCAGGATGATATTTGCCTTCTGGAAGGGATAGTCTACGACATTGTTCAGATCGCTTGGTTTGGCAGACATCCCGAAGAGGAACAGATACTGCCCTATTTCCCGCGGCGAATCAGGAATTCGATAAAAAGAGCGGTCGTCGTCATGGAGCGCCTGGTTGATCCATTTCACATATTCTACAACGGAAAATGTTTTGCCCACCAGGGGGTCCTTCTCCAATGCTCTCTGCAGACCATCGATTTCCCGCAACAGGGCCGGGTCTTTCATGGCATTCTCCTGATGACTCTGCACCACAAGGTACGCCGTGGATGTCCCTCCCAGATGCTGGTTCATCACCCGGTCGGCAGTCCGCACCGCGCTGTTATACTTGAACCAATGAACCATGTTGTTATTGACCCTGATCCGGGAGATTCCCGCCGCGGAGACGGCCAGAAGAAGGCAGCCCAAAACGACGATCACCTTTCCTCTGTGCACGCAAACCTCGCCAAGTCGTGCCAGCAGGGAGGTCCTGCCGGCAAAAGGGGCGTCTGCGGCTTCTGGGACGGAAACAGCAATGGCTTTGGCCAGCCATTTGTCGCTCAGCAATGTGAGAATTGCCGGCACCAAGGTGAAACTCATCAGGAGGATGACCAAGGTCCCGAAGCCGACTACCAGACCGAAGATCCGGACGGGGATGATTGCGGTGATCGCCAGGGAGGCAAAGCCCACGGCGGTGGTCAAATCCGAATAGAACACGGGTTTCCCCACTGCGGCCATCGTGTCCGTCACTGCTTGCTTTTTCCTGCCCACCTCGCGGTAGCGAAAGAAGAATTCGTTGAAGATGTGGACCGTGTCGGTCGCTATCGCCATCAGGAACACAGGACTCATGGAACTCATGATGTGGACCGGATACCCCAGCCAGATCAAAAGCCCCATGCTCCAGATAATGCTGAGCATGGCCGCTGCCATGTTGGCAACGATCAGTAGCACGCTGCGAAACATAAACCAGAGGGCGATCGTCATGACCATGCCGGCGATAGGGGAAAAGACACCCATCTGCCGGAACATTTCGGCGCCGAAGGTGTCCCGGGCAACAGGATCTCCTGCCAGGAAAAACGTGTCGCCGCCAGATTCCCGGGGAAGAAGCTTCCGAATCCGGTCGGCAATCTCCTTGCCGTTAGCCGTGGGTTCTATCGGGATGTAGATGGCGGTCGCCTTGCCGTCTGAAGAAATGATTCGGTTCAGAAAGGCGGGGTTTTCGAAAAGCTTCTTGCGGAGGGAGGCAAGCTCCTCCGCCGACTGGGGAACACGTTCCAGCAAGGGCCGGACTGCCAACTCGCCGCCTCGCGCCGTGACGTCATCGATGGTGGTAAAACTCGTCACATCGCGGACGATGACGCCGGGAATCTGTTGAACTTGGGCGGTCAGCTCCGCAATACGTTCCAGGGTTTGCCTATTTACGATGCCCTGTTCGTTGACGATGCCGAGCACCAAGACATCCGGATGCAGTTCGAACTCCCGCTCCACCTGGTCGTTGTATTGCCGCACCGGAGACGTTATCGGGAGCATGTGCTTGGGATCGGTGTCGGTTCTGATCTTCGACAACTGGGCGCCAAACAGGATTGTCATAAGAAGGGCCGCTCCGATCACTGTTTTCGGTCTGGTGATCGCAAACTTCACTATCTGATTTATCATGGGATATCTCCCTGCATTGCCTCAATAACCGTGATAGAACGGCAGAACTAGGAAAGCGCCTGTTCCAGGTCGGCTATCAGGTCTTCCGTGTCCTCGAAGCCGATGGAAAAGCGCACCATGGAGCCGGTGATCCCCCTTCGCTTCAATTCCGCCTCCGTCAGCCCATGATGGGTCGTGGTGACCGGCTGGGTGACCAGGCTCTCGGCCCCTCCGAGACTGGGTGCAATCTTGAACAGCTTTACTTTATCGACAAATTGAACGGTCTTCTCCGAACTTTGATTCAGTTCGATCGTCAGCATGCCGCCGAAGCCCTGCATCTGTTCCTTGGCCAGCTTATGGTAGGGGAAGTCCTCCAGGCCGGGATAGAAGACCCTTTCTACCTTGGGATGGCGGGCCAAGCGTGAAGCGACGGTCATAGCCGTTTCGTTCTGCCGTTTGACCCGCAGCACCAGGCTGCGGATGCTCCGAAGGAGGAGCGAGGCCACTTCCGGGGCGATCATCTGCCCCAGGTTCTTCCGCCAGACATGCACCGGGTCCAGGAGCTTCTTGGGCCCCATCAGGGCGCCGGCTGTAATGTCGCTGTGGCCCCCCAGATACTTGGTGGCGCTGTGCACCACGATATCGGCGCCCAGCAGAAGGGGATTTTGGTTTACCGGCGTGGCAAAGGTGTTGTCCACGCAGACCAGGGCGCCATGCTGGTGGGCCAGGGCTGAGATCTCCCGAATGTTGAAGATTTCCAAAACCGGGTTGGTAGGGGTCTCAAAGAAGACAAGATCGATTCCTTGGGCCAGGAGTCCGGGCAGCTTGTCCAATTCGCTCCCAAGCAGGAAATGAACCGGAATATTGAGGCTCCGCAACTGGCTGTCCAGCAGTTCCAGGGTGCCGCCGTAGGCGTCCCCGAGGCAGACGATCCCTTTGCGGACATAGGCGAGAAACAGGGCGGCCTCCGCAGCCATCCCGGAGCCAAAGGCAATGGCCGTTTCCGCCTGCTCCAGGGCCGCGAGCTTGACCTCCAGGCTCTTGACCGTGGGATTCAAGCCGTACCGGGTGTACAGACTCCCGGCTTTCCTGCCTTCTACCACATCCAGCAAGGCCTGCGTGGAGGGGAAGCCGAAGGTGGTGGCATTATAGATGGGCGTATGGGGGCAGCCCTCGGCATCGTGAATCTCGCCGGTATGGACGCATTGCGTTGAGAGGCCGGGTTCTGTTTCCATGGAAGCTCTCCTTTCTTGTTCTTTTAAATCCAGCCGTAGCGGATGGGGGTGCGGTACACGCGCCAGGAAAACAGGGCCGCAAGCAGGATCAACACGGCGGTCACAGGGAAGCCGAACCGGGCTGACGTCTGCAGCCCCAAGAGCACGATCGTGATGACGATGAAGAGGCACATGGCCGCCAGCCGAGTCCGTTTCAGCCGGATCGGTGCAATCTGCTTCATGAGGCTCTCAGCCAGGGCATCGCCATCGGCCTGGGCCAGCAGCCCGTCTATGGCCGGTTGGAGGCGAAAATAGACGACCGACAGGGAAGTAGTCAGCATGAGCAGGAGGACCAGCTTGGCCAAGAGCATGGGATTTAGGAACAAATCGCTCAGGGGAGCGCCGGCGAGCGGAATGAGTAAAACGCCGGTGACAAGCGCCGTGAGCTGGTAGACGTAGCACCTGAGCGCCGAGCCCCGGATGATGTTTTCAAAGTACCTCTCCACGGCGAGCGTCGGTTTACCCAGGAGTTTCCGCTCCTGGACCACGATGAGGTTGTAGAGCGGCGCAGACATGAAAACAACCGCCAGAATGTGAAAGAACCGGACAAAATTATAGACCATTTTCCTTCCCCCTTTCCAGAGCCCCCTCGATTGCGGCAATCAACGAATCCTTTTCAAAGTCCCCGGTAGAGAGTACAACGCGCAGATCACGGTCAAGCACAAAGTGATAGGGAACGGCAACAGCGCCGAGGCGCCTCAAGATTTCCCCTTCCGGATCGGCGCTCACCGGGTAGGTTAAGCCGTGCTGTCCTGACCAGGCTTCCGCCTGCGCACCGCCTTCCTTGACGCCGATGCCGAAGACCTTCAACCCACTGCCCATGAACCGCTGCCAAATCTCTTTTTCGATAACAGGAGCCTCCTGCTGGCAGCGTCCTCAAAGACTTTTCCAAAAGACAAGAAAGACCGGCGACCCGGCCAGGTCGGCGAGACTGACAGTAGCGTCGATCCGGAAACCCGCCGCTTTCTGCCCGACCGCAATCCCTTCAGCGTGCTCTTCAAATACCTTCATATTTCCTCCTTATGCCTTCCTTTATGGCATATTACCTATACATGAACGTGTCAAGTAAAAAGAAAAAAAATAATTAAGCTGGCGTTTCTTCCTTGAAACACTTCGGACCGATGGCCTTGCCCTGGAAAATCTTGATGTCTGCATTGGTCTGTCTTACCAGATAGATGGGGCAGCCCTTGCAGGTTCTGACGTCGCAGTTGTCGTGTCCCCGTATGGCTTCCCAGCACTTCGCCGTGCAGTTGTGATAGGCAGGGCACTTGGCCTGGCCGCATTGCTTGATTTCCCAGCAGGGCGTGGCCAGGTAAAAGACTTTCAAGGCCGTGATCGTCATCCCCACTTCTTCCAGATAAAACCGGACATTCCTGATGAACTGGATGTCGTTCTGGGAATAGCGGCGTTTGCCGTTGACGCGGGCCGGTCTGATGAAGCCGGCCTTTTCGTATTCCCGCAGCATGCGCTGCCCGACCCCCACGATCTGGCTTGCCACCTCGATGGTGTAGATTGGTTTTGAACTTTCAATATTTAATTCCATAGTCAGAACTAAATAATATATTCATGACAATGTCAAATGAAAAAAGACGGCAGCCGTGCGTGAGCGCATGGTGGCAACAAATCTGTCAAGGGGCGAGGAAGGAGTCAGTCGGCATGGAACATGACGCGCTGGCAATAGATGACAAAATCCATCGTTGAGGGGAATTCCGCGCATTTGCTGGCACTCGGCAAAGGCGTAATCGGCTTGGTGCTTTGTTCGCTAAATTATCTCCCTGTGGCATGCTCGGTCATGGTCCTCACGTAGCGGATAAGAAACCTTCGCTTGGGGATGGATCAGGGTCTGAGATGGGCTCTTTTTCCGTCCAGGAGCCGCAGGGCATTCATGATGACCAAAAGCGACGCACCCATGTCCGCGGCAATGGCCATCCACAGGGTGGCCAGGTTTGCCAGGGCCAGGCCCATGAAGAGCAGCTTGACGCCTAAGGCAAAAACGATGTTTTGCCGGATGATTCCCAGGCTGCGACGGCCGTGGCGGATCAACCAGGGAAGCTTGGTCAGGTCGTCAGCCATGAGTGCGATGTCCGCCGTCTCCATGGCTGCGTCGGGGCGACCTTCTTGAAGCCGGCGAATATCCTGCGGCAGCTTTAGCAGGACGAGCGAACCATTGTTCCGATTGGGAATGGAGCCACAAAACCCGCCTTGACATTCGAGACGCTTTTTCCTATCGTTGTCCGGCCCCGGCAAAGGCCGGCTACATGAGACCGGATAGGATCACGGACAAGAATAATAAGACCAGCCGCTTTCGCATAATGCATACTCAAGGTCGGGAGATCCTTGCAATGTATCGCAAACTATCGGGTATTATAAGGTAAATCGTCATTCTCCCTGAATCAAGGAGAGTTCATTGGGAGGATAATAACAAGTAAACGCTGCCATTGTCCCGCTCTCTACCTGCAAATCGTGCCATATCCAATTGAGTGATTCACCGCCACAGCGTGCTTGCCAGTCCGGCCGCCGCGCCGCCCAAAACGAGCCAGGTCGTGTTGAGTTTGTACCGAAGCAGTAAAAGGGCCGCCACAAGACCGAGCACCACGGTAAAGGGGTCCACAAAGGAAGCGCGGCCCAGTTGCCACGTCACCGCCGCCATCAGTCCGAGGGCTGCCACGTTTACGCCGTCGAGGAGACCGCGCGCCCAGGGCGAGTTGCGCAAGCGCGGGATCAAAGGGTTGCTCACCGCCACAAAGATGAACGACGGCAGAAATATCCCCAGCGTTGCCAGCAATGCTGCAGGCGAGCCTCCGAGGAGGTACCCGATGAAGGTGGCGGTGGTGAAGACGGGGCCAGGGGTCACCTGGCCGATGGCAATGGCGTCGAGCAATTGCTGGTCTGTGAGCCAGCCCAGCCGGATGACGAAGTCGGCGCGGAGAAACGCCAAAAGGACATAACCGCTGCCGTACAGCACGGCGCCGATCTTGAGGAAGATCAGAAACATGAGGGGCAGACTGAACGCCTGGGCAGCCAGTGCCGGCAGCGTCAGTCCTCCGAGCGGCGCGACGATCCCTGCCAGGTTTGCCTTCTTCAGGCGATGCAGATTCTTGCCCGCCATCACTGCCAAGCCGCAGGCAAACAGCAGGGCTATTTCATTTACGCCCCACAGGTAGAGCGCGAGGGCTGTCGCCCCAGCCGCCGCCGTCAGAGGACCTTTGACGGCTGTCTTACCGAAGCCCCAAAGTGCCTGAAGGATGATCGCGATGATCACCGGCTTCACACCGTAGAGCAACCAGGTTGCCTCTGGCGTTGTGCCGAAACTGACATAGGCCCAGGCCAATCCCATGACGATGAACATCGGCGGAATGATAAAAGACGCTCCGGCGGCGAGCAACCCGGCCCAGCCTGCCCGGACAAACCCCAGGTGTATGGCCATCTCCGTCGAATTCGGGCCGGGGATGAGGTTGGTTGCGCCCAGCAGGTCGAGGAAATGCTGCTCATCGACCCATTTTCGTCGCTTCACCACCTCGTCGCGGAACATAGCGATGTGTGCGACCGGTCCGCCGAAGGCGGTAAATCCCATTTTGAGGAAAAGCAATGTCACTTCCTTGAGGCGGCCACTCAGGCCGACCGGTGATGCTGTCATTTTTGACCTCCTTTCTTATGAAAACCCGTATGCAGCCCCTTCATCCACGTATCAGCCTCTTCGGGCGCGATTTCTCCGGCCGTGGCGGACCGGGCATAGGTTTTGGTCTGTTGGAGTTCTTCCTCCGTCACGATCCGTTCCAGCAGCGCATCAAAAAGCGGATTGACCAGGCCGTTCAATTGCCGAAAAAGCCACGATTTTTCTTTCAGGGCAACCTTGTAAAAACGGATGCACCCAAAGCACGCGGATGTGCGCACCTCGTACTCTGCCGGATCTACCCGGTGAATCCAGGAGAGGAAGCACATGCCCGCCTTGAGCGGTTCGCGGCACAGCCTGAACCAGGGCGCCCGGCGGTAGGCGATGGCAGCCAACTTCAGCGTGCAGGTGTTGCAGACTGCATTTTTCTTGGTTTCTCCGTTTGTCGTCATAGGAGCGTCTCTTTCGGTTAGAGCAATCCGGCTGCTATCCCAGTCCCGACGATTACCAGCAGGATGCCCACGATGACCTGGATCACGTCCAGTGTGATCTTCTTGAGCAGTCGGGCGCCCATGAATGACCCGACAAAAGCCGCCAGGGTTGCGGCCAGCACCAGGCCCCAGATGCCGCGTAAATCAGCAAACTTGGAGGTGTAGAAGCTGAAACCGTATACGATCATGCGCGCCGCGTCGACGATGACGGCGGAGACCGTGCCCGTCCCTATGAAGGCCTCTTTACCCAACCCCGTCTTGATCAGAAACGCCGAACGCAAGGCCCCCTGATTTCCCGAAAGACCACCAAAGAACCCCGAAACGAGGCCACCCAGGGGGAGGAGCTTTCGATCGAACGCCATTTGGCGGAAGCGCGGCAGCAGTTCCAGGAGCGCAAACCCGACGATGAGCACACCGATCACCGCCTTGACAATGGTGATTTCATACGTCCGGCCGCTGATCTGATAAGCATGGAGCAACGGCATCCGGGTGAAGAACGACAGCAGTGCCGCGCCCAACAGGGCAGCGACCGCGCCGGGGGCCGCAAAGCGCGCCACGACGCCCCAATCGGCTTTCCTGCCCACCAGAAAGACTTTAAAGGCGTTATTCGCCAGGTGAACAACCGCCGTTGCGGCGATCGCCACCGGAACGGGAAAAAACAGGGCAAAGGCCGGCATGAGGACCGTGCCCAGGCCAAAACCGGAGAACAGGGTCAGTCCTGATACCAGCAGGGCTGCCAGGCACACAACGAGATATTCCATTTTCTACCTCCACGGTTACGCTTGATCATCCACTTCGTTAATCAGCTCCCGCACCTTTACCAAGGCTTCAGCGAGAACAGTCTTGCCGTCTTCGGTAGCGAGGTAGTACTTGCGCACCTTGCCGCCTACCACCTGTTTTTCGGATTGCAGGAGCCCATCCCGTTCCAATCCATGCAGGACGGGGTAGAGCGTTCCGGGGCTCAGACTATATCCGTGCCTTGCCAGTTCGCGGATCATATCCAAGCCAAAGACCGGCTCTTGAGAAGCATGATAAAGGATATGCACGCGGATGAAGCCTAAAAAGAAATTTCGGGCAATAATATCTGGATTCGTTATCGACATGCGATAATGATAATAACGACCGCTGATCTTGTCAAGGTTTTCTTCAGGAGGCTCGCTCCCGGGTCGATAAAGATGAAGAGGGCTTCTGCCAGATGGCACCTAGGTGGCGCCATGCAAAGGTTGGCGTGTCGCTCTGATGAGGAAAAGGAATAGGCATTGGCAGGGCCGCCTGTCATCTCATGTGCCAGAGATGACAGGCGGCGAACCCAGGTAATTTCTGAAGACGGACCTATTTCTTCTTGAAGACGGCTTTGTATTTTTCATCCATACCGGCCGTCGTCTCCTTCGTGTGACAGTAGAGCATGCACGAATTGGGCATCTTGGGTTTCCCGCTCTTTTCGTCGACCCCAAACTGGATGGTCTTCGCGGGAGGAATTGCCTCGAACGTGTGGTTTGGCACGGAGCCGGCCGCTATGGTGTAGGGCATGTGGCACGATGAACATGAGGCAACTTCATAGCGGTGACCGGAGTGCTTCTTCGGATTGTCCATGATCTCCGAGTGGCATTTTCCGCAGAGCGCCTGTTCATTTGCCTTCAATTGGCCCGTCCGGTAGGAGAGGCTCCCCTTGTGCGGATCGTGGCAGGATACGCAACTAAGACCCGGCACGCCGTTGTGGCGGCTCTTGATCCATTCGAGGTACTGCTGCCGGTGGCGGTTGGCGTTCTTCTGATCCGGCCAGAACGACCCCGCGGCGGTATAGGGTTCGGGATCGAGATCCTTCATCATGGTGTCGGGTTTGTTGAGTTCATAATGCACCGGATAGTTGAACTTGCTCAGATTTCCCTTCATTCGTCCCCGGATGTGGCACCGGCCGCAGTTCTCGGTGTTCGTGTCGATTACCGCCTTCACCTTCTTCGGGCTCTTGGCATGGTCCGCCGAAGGTCCGTGACAGGCCTCGCACCCGATGTTGAACTCGACGAATGTGCGTTCCTTGTAGTTCACGCCGGTGGCGTGGCAGTTTCCGCATTCGTCGAACCAATCGAGCCGCGATAGCGATCCGTCCTTCATTTTTCGCAGGGAAAAGTGCTTCCGCGGGCGATTGTATTCAAACTCGCCGTCGATGATATTGCCCTTCTCATCCCAGAACGTGTAACGTTCCTCTTTGTACCAGCCGCCGATGACATAGGCCCAGTCGTACTGATCGGGTTTCGGGGCGCCCTCGACGGTGAGGTCGGCCTTGGCGTTCTTGAGATCACCTTTGGCGATCGGGCGGACCATCCAAGCGTGAATCGTGTTCTTCCAGTCATCGTACTTCGCCTTGTGGCACGCCTTGCATTGCTCCGAGCCCGCGTAGGCTTTCCCGGTAATCGGATCCTTCGACGGCCCCGGCCCCATCTTGGCGGAAGCCGCCCCCTGCCAGGCGATGCACAGCATAACGACTAAGAATGCAATTATTCCTCTCTTCATACGCACCTCCGTTTCAGCTCTATTTTATAGGCGCCGGGAAACCGGCGTCTTGACGCTCCCAGCCCGACGATGAAAGAGACGACCCATCACGACGCGAATGCACCCTGGATGGACGATTTGCCTACCCGCACACGTTTATTGAGTGCTTGCGTCATGTTCCCGGTTTATGGTAGAGGGAAGCTAACATAAGTATTATCGTCTGTCAATATTGTATTAAAATAATGTATCTGGATAGTGGAGTGTCATGATCCGAGATCTTGAATTGGCGTTCATCAAGCTACATATACTCTATCACTCTGATAAGGAGGAGGTCTTCGGGATCGGTCTGATGGAGGAATTGGCCCGACACGGGTATGCCGTCAGCCCGGGAACGCTCTACCCGACATTGGCGAAGATGGAAACGGATGGATATCTGTCTGTCGAGTCGCGGACGGTGCTTCACAAACAGCGCAAATACTACCGAATCACCGCAAAGGGCAGGAAACTGCTCGCGCAGATGAAGAATAAGATAGAAGAGTTGTACGAGGAAGTCATCGAGGACCCTCGATAACCGGTGTTGCACAATAGGTACGACAAACAGAAACGCCCAAGAATGTAACGTGTAAAACCTACACGCTGAAATTGTCTCCATTACCTGCCATAGAGCTTGTCTGTCTCAAAAATAGTATCCCACCCGGAACTCGACCCGGTAGTCGTTCTGCTTACCGCCGAACTCGGTATCATGCCCGCCCGCAAGAAAAGCGGCCTTGAGGCGCAGCTCCCAGTTGGTGAAACCCGTGTAGAGGAGCTCCGGCGTCAGGGAAAAGCTCCGGTCGTCCAGGTTCATCATCCAGGTCAGCGACGGCGTGAAGTAGAGAATGTCGAAAGGCTCCTTCTGGCTGAGGCGGACGTACAGGTAGTTCTCCCCGTTGCCGGATTTACTGTAGGCGCCCTCCGCCAGGTTC
>Ga0172375_10003458_pt1 | contig 23979 bp, 20 predicted proteins | sample LakKiv1m_FD_114537 | JGI IMG/M metagenome (GOLD analysis project Ga0172375, IMG submission 114537) | Freshwater microbial communities from Kabuno Bay, South-Kivu, Congo - kab_092012_11.1m | ecosystem: Environmental > Aquatic > Freshwater > Lake | place: Democratic Republic of the Congo... | reverse complement strand
GAGCCCGGCGGCCTTCTGCGCGGCCGTCCAGCGTCGTGAGGTCGACATGGCCAGCGCGGCGGCCTTCATCGCCGCGGCCTCGGGTCCGAAGAGGGCGTGTTCGACCTTCTGGTGGCGCAGTTCCACCAGCACCGAGGGGATGTCGATGCGGACCGGGCAGACCTCGAAGCACGCGCCGCACAGGGTGGAGGCGTACGGCAGCGAGTCGGTCTGCTCGTCGACGCCGGTGCCGCGGAGCAGGGGGTTCAGGATCGCGCCGATCGGGCCGGGGTAGACCGACCCGTATGCATGACCCCCGGTGCGCTCGTAGACCGGGCACACGTTCAGGCACGCCGAGCAGCGGATGCACCGCAGCGCCTGCCGCCCGACCTCGTCGGCCAGCGCGCGCGTGCGCCCGTTGTCGAGCAGCACGACGTGGACCTCCTGCGGGCCGTCGCCGGGAGTGACACCCGACCAGGTGGAGGTGTAGGGGTTCATCCGCTCGCCGGTGGAGGAGCGCGGCAGCAGCTGCAGGAACACATCGAGGTCCTCCCACGTCGGGACGACCTTCTCGATGCCGACGACGCTGACCAGGACCTCGGGCAGGGTCAGGCACATCCGCCCGTTGCCCTCGGACTCGACGACCACCAGGGTGCCGGACTCGGCCACCGCGAAGTTCGCCCCCGAGACGGCCAACCGCGCGGAGAGGAACTTCTCCCGCAGGTGCAGCCGCGCGGCGGCGGCCAGCTCCGCAGGGTCGTCGGTCAGGTCCGGCGGGGCCGGCCGCCCGGCGGCGGCCATCCGATCGAGGAAGATCCGCCGGATCTCCGCACGGTTGCGGTGGATCGCCGGGACGAGGATGTGGCTGGGCAGGTCGTCGCCGAGCTGCACGATCAGCTCGGCCAGGTCGGTCTCCCAGGCCGCGATGCCCTCCTCGGCGAGGGCTTCGTTCAGACCGATCTCCTGGGTCGCCATCGACTTGACCTTCACGACCTCGTCGCAGCCGTGCCGGTGCGCGAGGTCGGCGACGATGCGGCACGCCTCCGCGGCATCGGCCGCCCAGTGCACCTGGGCACCACCTGCCACGAGCGCGCGCTCCAGCTGCTCGAGGTGGTCGCCGAGGTCGGCGAGCGTGGCGTCCTTGATCGCCGCCGCGCGCAGCCGCAGCTGCTCCCACTGGCCGCTGGCCTCGAGCTCGCCGACGGCCGCCGCCCGCTTGGCGCGGATGGTGCCGGTCGCGTGCGCGAGGTTGGACCGCAGCTGCTGGTCCGCCAACGCCGTCCGTGCGGCGTCCGGGAAGGCCGGCATCCCGACGAACGTGCGGCTCATGACCCCGCCCCCGACGCCGGAACGGGCTCGGTGCTGGCGAGCACCTGGGCGAGGTGCAGCGTGCGCACACCACTGCCCTGCCTGCCCAGCACCCCGCCGATGTGCATCAGGCACGACGAGTCACTGGTGACGAGGACCTCGGCCCCCGTCGCAGCGACGTGGTCGGCCTTGTCGGCGCCCATGGCCGCCGACGTGGCCGCGTTCTTGACGGCGAACGTGCCGCCGAAGCCGCAGCACTGGTCGGCCGCGGGCAGCTCGCGCAGCTCCAGCCCACGGACGGCCGACAGCAGCCGGGTCGGCCGGTCGCCCACCCCCAGCATCCGCAGCGAGTGACAGGTGGGGTGGTAGGTCACCGCGTGCGGGAAGGAGGCGCCCACGTCGGTCACCCCGAGCACGTCGACGAGGAACTCCGTCAGCTCGTACGTCCGCGGCGCCAGCTCCGCGACCGCGTCCGCCAGACCGGCGTCGCCGGCGCGGCGCGCGACGATGGCGTGCTGGTGACGCACCGATCCGGCGCACGAGCCCGACGGGGTGACGACGGCGTCGAAGCCGTCGAAGGCCCGCGCGAAGGATCGCACCACCGGCACCGCCTCGTCGAGGTAGCCGGTGTTGACCATCGGCTGCGCGCAGCAGGTCTGGCCGGCGGGGAAGGCGACGTCGACACCCAGGCGGCGCAGCACCTCGACCGTCGCCCGTCCCACCTCCGGGAAGAGCGCGTCGTTCATGCAGGTGACGAGCAGTCCGACCTTCACACCGGCGATCCTGACATCCGGGAGGACAGGACCTGCTCGGCCCGGTCCCAGTCGGCGCCCGGGCGGGGGGCGTACCGGGTGAGCGTGGTGGAGGCGCGCACCGCCTCGCGCATCGCGGCGAGGTCGGGGAGGTCGGCGCCGAGGGCACGAGCCTGGACGAGGACGTTGCCCAGCGCCGCCGCCTCGGCCGGACCGGCGATCACGGGCAGACCGATGGCGTCGGCGGTGAGCTGGCACAGCAGTGCGTTCTGCGTCCCGCCTCCGACGACGTGGACGACCGACGGCGTCCGACCCGTCAGCTCGGCGGCGGTGCGCACGCAGCGGCGGTAGGCGAGCGCCAGGCTGTCGAGGATGCACCGCGTGACCTCGGCCGGCGTCTCGGGGACGGGCATCCCCATCTCCTGGGCGAGCGTCCGGATGCGGGTCGGCATCGGTCCGGGCGGGAGGAGGCGGGGGTCGTTGATGTCGACGACGCAGCGCAGGGCCGGGACGTCGGCGGCACCCGCCAGCAGCGTCGGGAGGTCCGTGCCGGCGATGCCCTGCACCGACCAGGTCCGCACGGCCTCGGACAGCACCCACAGCCCCGTCACGTTCTTGAGGAACCGGACGGTCCCGTCGAGGCCCGCCTCGTTGGTGAAGTCGGCGCGGCGGGCCGCATCGGTGAGGACCGGCTCGTCGACCTCCATCCCCACCAGCGACCAGGTGCCCGAGGAGATGTAGGCGAAGTCCTCCTCGGGTTGCGCCGGCACCCCGACGACCGCCGACGCGGTGTCGTGGGAGGCGACCGACACCACGGGCACGCCGGCCGGCAGTCCCAGGTCGTGGGCGAGCTCGCCGAGCAGCGGGCCGACGACGGTGCCCGGGTCGCGCAACGGCGGGAGGATGGACCAGGGCAGCTCCAGGCTCCGGGCGACCTCGGTCGACCACGTCCGCGTGGTGGCGTCGTACAGCCCGGTGGTCGAGGCGTTGGTGCGCTCGGCGCCGGTCACCCCGGTGAGCCAGTAGGTGAGGAGGTCCGGCAGGAGCAGCAACTGCTCGGCCGACTCCAGCGCGGCTGTCCCGCGAGCGGCGACGAGCTGGAAGACCGTGGTGAAGGGCAGCGACTGGAGGCCGGTGACGCGGTAGAACTCGTCGGCCCCGAGGACGGCAAGGGCCTGCTCGCTGACGCCGTCGGTGCGCGCGTCGCGGTGGCTGTACGGGTTGCCGAGCAGGTGTCCGTCGCGGTCGAGCAGGCCGTAGTCGATCGCCCAGGAGTCGATCCCGATCCCGTCGACCGCGCCGCCGGCCGCGACCGCGCGCAACCCCTCGAGCGTCGCCCGGTGGATGCCGAGCACGTCCCAGAACAGCGACCCGTGGGCGCGGACGGCCCCGTTGGGGAAGCGGTGAGCCTCGGCGAGTCCCACCCGCCATCCGCCCGCCACGCCCCGGTCCCGGCGCACCTCGCCGACCATCACCCGGCCGCTCGTGGCGCCGAGGTCGACGGCGGCGACCCGCAGGTGCGCCGCCGCCGGTCCCGAGGTCGGAGTCGTCATCGCAGGAAGGCCGCCGCCACGCCGGCGTCCACGGGGACGTGCAGACCGGTCGTGTGCGTGAGGTCGGGCCCGCACAGGACGAAGACCGCGTTGGCGATGTGGTCCGGCAGCACCTCGCGCTTGAGGATGGTCCGCTGCGCGTAGAACTTCCCGAGGTCGGCCTCCTCCACGCCGTACACCGCGGCGCGGTTGGCGCCCCAGCCGCCGGCGAAGATGCCGGAGCCCTGGACCACCCCGTCGGGGTTGACGCCATTGACCTTGATGCCGTGCTCGCCGAGCTCCGCCGCCAGCAGTCGCACCTGGTGGGCCTGGTCGGCCTTGGCCGCCCCGTAGGCGACGTTGTTGGGTCCGGCGAAGATCGAGTTCTTCGACGAGATGTAGACGACGTCGCCACCCAGGTCCTGCGCGATCATTGCGCGAGCAGCCGCCTGCGTGACCAGGAAGGATCCCTTCGCCATCACGTCGTGCTGCCTGTCCCAGTCGGCCTCGGTCGTCTCCAGCAGCGACCGCGACAGCGAGAGCCCGGCGTTGTTGACCACCAGGTCGATGCCGCCGAAGGCCAGCACGGTGGCGTCGACCATGGCCTGGACGGCCGCGGCGTCCGAGACGTCGCCAGCCACGCCGACCGCCACGTCGCTCCCGCCGATCTCCGCGGCCGCGGACTGCGCCTTCTCGCCGTCCAGGTCCGCGATGACCACACAGGCGCCCTCGGCCGCGAGCCGCTGCGCGGTCGCCCGGCCGATGCCGCTCGCCGCGCCGGTGACGAGCGCGATGCGACCCGCGAGCGGCTTGGGCTTCGGCATGCGCTGGAGCTTGGCCTCCTCCAGCGCCCAGTACTCGATGCGGAACTTCTCCGCCTCGTCGATCGGGGCGTACGTCGAGAGGCCCTCGGCACCGCGCATGACGTTGATGGCGTTGACGTAGAACTCCCCCGCCACGCGGGCGGTCTGCTTGTCCTTGCCGAAGGAGAACATGCCGACACCCGGCACGAGCACGATCAGCGGGTCCTTGCCCCGGATCGCGGGGGAGTCCGGCCGGGCGTGCCGGTCGTAGTAGGCCTGGTAGTCCTCGCGGTAGGCGACCGCCAGCTCGTGGAGACGGGCGATCGCGTCCTCGACGCTCGCGTCCGCGGGAAGGTCCAGCACCAGCGGCTTGACCTTCGTCCGCAGGAAGTGGTCCGGGCAGGAGGTGCCGAGCTCGGCGAGACGGGGGTGCTCGGCGTGCGCGAGGAAGTCGAGCACGACGTCGCTGTCGGTGAAGTGGCCGACCATGGCGCGCCCGGCGCGGGCGGCATCGGCGGACGCGATGCCCCGGATGGTGGGAGCCAGCGCCGCGGCCTTGGCGCGCCGCTCGTCCTCGGGGAGGGGCGCGTACCCGTCGAGCGCGGGGCCGAAGGGCTCGGCCTTCGCGTGCTCGGCGATGTAGGCCGCCGCGGTGTCGATGATCCACAGCGAGTGCTGCTCGCACTCCTCGCTCGTGGCGCCCCAGGCCGTGATGCCGTGGCCACCGAGGATGCAGCCGACCGCCTGCGGGTTCTTCTCCTTGATCTCGGCGATGTCCAGACCGAGCTGGAAGCCCGGGCGGCGCCACGGGACCCAGACGACCCGGTCGCCGAAGATCGTCGTGGTGAGCTCCGGTCCGTCGACCGCCGTCGCGATCGCGATGCCGGAGTCGGGGTGCAGGTGGTCGACGTGGGGGGCGTCGACGAGGCCGTGCATGGCGGTGTCGATGGACGGCGCGGCTCCACCCTTGCCGTGCAGGCAGTAGTCGAAGGCCGCCACCATCTCGTCCTCGCGCTCCACCCCGGGATAGACGTCGACGAGCGCGCGCATGCGGTCCAGCCGCAGCACGGCGAGGCCCTGCGCGGTCAGGGTGCCGAGGTCGCCACCGGAGCCCTTGACCCAGACGAGCTCGACGTCCTGGCCGGTGACCGGATCGGTCTCGGTGCCCTTGGCGGAGGTGTTGCCGCCGGCGTAGTTCGTGTTCTTGGGGTCGGCGCCGAGCCGGTTGGACCGGGCGACGAGCTCGTGGACCGCCGAGGTGGTGGCGGGGGTGGTGCTCATGGGGTGTGCTCCCTGTCAGGCGTGGGGTGGACGTGCGGGGGGGTGCGGCGTACGGCGGGGGTGATCGGGCGGGACTTGCGCCTCAGCTCCACCCCGCCTGCGTGCCGCCCACCCGATCGGCGGCGATCTGCTCGGCGTACCCCGAGGTGCGGTAGGCCGCCATCGGGTCGGCGGGCAGCCCGCGCTCGGCCCGCCACGCGGCAAGGTCGGCGCGGACGTCGGTGTAGAAGGCGTCCATGAAGACGGCGTTGGCGCTCAGGACGTCGCCGGCCTCCCGGGCGGCCGCCAGCGCGTCGGTGTCGAGCAGGAGCGCCCGCGCCGTCATCTCCTGGACGTTGAGCACCGAGCGGATCTGGCCCGGGATCTTGTCCTCGATGTTGTGGCACTGGTCGAGCATCAGCGCGACCTCGTCGAGCGGGTCCACGCTGCCCGCCGCAGCGCCGAAGCCACCGCCGCGCACGACCTCGACCATGATCCGGAACAGCTGGAACGGGTCGGCCGCACCGACGATCAGGTCGTCGTCGGCGTAGAACCGGCTGTTGAAGTCGAACGAGCCCAAGCGGCCCAGCCGCAACAGCTGCGCGACGATGAACTCGATGTTCGTGCCGGGCGCGTGGTGACCGGTGTCCAGGCAGACCTTCGCGCGGTCGCCGAGCGCGACGCAGTGGGCGTACGACGTGCCCCAGTCCGGGACGTCGGTGTGGTAGAACGCCGGCTCGAAGAACTTGTACTCCAGGACGAGCCGCTGGTCGTCGGCGAGCGCCGCGTAGATCTGTGCGAGCCCTTCGGCGAGCCAGTCCTGCCGGGCGCGCAGGTCGGCCTGGCCGGGGTAGTTGCTGCCGTCGGCCAGCCAGATCTTCAGGTCGCGCGACCCGGTCTGGCCCATCACGTCGATGCAGGCGAGGTTGTGGTCGATCGCCTTCTGCCGCACCTTCGGGTCACTGTGCGTCAGGCTGCCGAGCTTGTAGTCCTCGTCCTGGAAGGTGTTGGAGTTGATCGTCCCCAGTCGGACGCCGAGGTCCTCGGCGTAGCGACGGAGCGCGCCGAAGTCGTCGACCAGGTCCCACGGGATGTGCAGCGCGACCGACGGCGCGAGACCGGTGTGCCGGTGCACCTGCGCCGCGTCGGCGATCTTCTCCTCGACGGTGCGGGGGGTGCCGGGGGTGCCGAAGACCTTGAAGCGGGTGCCGGAGTTGCCGTACGCCCACGAAGGGACCTCGATCGCGAGTCGCTCCAGCTGTTCGCTGATCGCCGCGAAGCTTGTCATGTCAGTCGTCTCTCTGGTCGGGGTCGGCCGGTCGGTCGGCCTCGGTGACGCGCTCGAGCTGGTCCTCGAGGTGGAAGACCTCCTCGAGCCGGGTGAACCCGGTGTCGGGGCCGGCGCCGTCGAGCTGCTCGAAGTAGGGAGCCATGTCGGCCTGCCAGCGGGCGTTGACCTCCTCGGCCTGCATGCCGGCGACCGCGCGCTCGAGCGAGGGGGTCTCGAGGTAGCCGATCAGGAGCCCGTCGTCGCCGAGGAAGAGCGAGTAGCGCTGCCACCCGTGCCGCGCCAGTGCGCGGAGCATGTCGGGCCACACCGCGGCATGTCGTTCGCGGTACTCGGCCAGCCGGTCGGGGCGGACCTGGAGGCGGAAGCAGACTCGCTCCATCGTGGTCTCCCGGGTCGAGGAGGTGCGGGTGCCGGGCCGGTCGGCGGGATCGCCACCGACCGGCCCGGCCGGCGGCATCAGAAGTCGAAGTCGCCGATGTTGTCCGCGTTGAACTCGAACGGGTCACCGAGCAGCACCGTGTTGTCGGCGCCGACGGTGTACTCGCCCAGGCGGCCGGCCTCGAAGGTGTCGCCCTCCCCCTCGATCTCGCCGTCGGCGAGCGCCTTGGCGGCGTACGCGGCGAGGTAGCCCAGGTCGGCCGGGTTCCACAGCGCGAACGCCTCGACGGTGCCGTCCTCGACGTACTCACGCATCTGGTTGGGGGTGCCGAGACCGGTCAGCTTGACCTCGCCCTTCGAGTCCGAGGTGGACAGGTAGCGCGCGGCCGCCGCGATGCCGACGGTGGTCGGGGAGATGATGCCCGCGAGGTCCGGGTGGGACTGCAGGAGCGCGGCGGTCTGGTCGAACGACTTCTGGTCGTCGTCGTCGCCGTAGACGGTGTCGACGACCTCGATGTCGGGGTAGTTCGCGGCGAGCTCGGCCTCCATGAGCTCGATCCACGCGTTCTGGTTCGTCGCGTTGGCCGCGGCGGAGAGGAAGGCGATCTCACCGGAGCCGCCGATCTGGTCGGCGATCAGCTCGACCTGGACACGGGCGATGCCCTCCGCGTCGGCCTGGTTGACGAAGATGTCGCGGCACTCGGGGTTGGTGTCGGCGTCGAAGGTGACGACCGGGATGCCGGCGTCGCGCGCCTCGCCGATCGCGTCGCAGAGCGCGTCGGGATCGTTCGCGGAGATCACGAGGGCGTCGCGGCCCTGCTGCGTGGCGGTGTTGATGTACTGCACCTGGCCGTCGGGCGAGCCCTCGGCCGGGCCGACCTGCTCGTAGCTGCCGCCGAACTCCTCGATCGCCTCCTCGCCACCGGCGTTGCTGGTGTCGAAGTAGGGGTTGCCGAGGTTCTTGGGGATGAAGGTGATGCTCAGGCTCTCGCCGTCGCCCTCACCGTCAGCGGTCGAGCCACCGTCCCCTCCGCAAGCGGTCAGAGCGAGGCTGGCGATCAGCGTCACGGCCGCGGCCCGCGCGAATCGTCGGTTGTGGAACTTCATGGGTATCCCTTTCGATGTGTTCCGGCTGACCCGGACTCAGCTCAGCGACCGCTTGCCGGCGCTGTCCTGGGCGCGATCCGAGGCGCGCGCCGTCTTCCTCGCGCTCACCGCTCGCTGGAGCGGCGCGAGAAGTCGTGGGGCCGTCACCGAGAGCACGAGCAGCGTGCCGATGACGATGTTGATGATGTTGATGGTCTGACCGTTGAGGAGCATCGCGCGCTGGATCACGCCGATGAGCAGCACGCCCGCGATGACGCCGGGCAGTGCACCCCGGCCGCCGAAGATGGAGACCCCGCCGAGGAGGACCGCCGCGATCACCTGGAGCTCGAGGCCGGCGGAGTTCTCGGCGCGCGCGACCCCGGTGACGAGGGTGGTGTAGATCCCGACGAAGCCGGCGACGGCGCCCGCCAGCACGAAGAGGATCGCCTTGGTCCGTGCGACGGGCACGCCGGTGAAGTGGGCGGCCTCGTCGTTGAGACCGATCTCGTAGATGCCGCGACCGAAGGTCGAGAAGTGCAGCATCCAGGCGAAGGCGAGGGCGAGGACGACGAAGGCGAGCAGGATCACCGGGTACGGCTGCCCCTCGACGATGCGCTGCTTGGCCAGGTCGGTCCATCCGTCGGGGAAGTTCGTGCGCGACTCGGTGCCGAGGAGACCGGCCGCGATGCCGCGGAAGAGGGCGAGGGTGCCGATCGTGACCGCGATGGAGGGCAGCCCGACGTACGCGACGAGCACGCCGTTGACGGCCCCGCAGAGCGCCCCGATCACGATGGCGGCGACCGCGGCGACGCCGACCGGCAGGCCGGCGTCGTTCGAGAGCATCCCGAAGGCCACGCTGGTGAGGCCGACCGTGCTGGCCACGGAGAGGTCGATCTCCCCGGTGACGATGATGGCCGTCATCGGCAGCGCGAGCAGCAGGATCGCGGCGCTGTCGCGGAAGAGGTAGTAGAGCGTCTGCGGGCTGTCGAAGTAGTCGACCTGGGTCTGGGAGTAGACGAAGGCCGCGATGAGGAGGGCGACGACGGCGAACTCGCGGCTCAGGACCACGCGCTGCCAGAACGGACGGGCGTACGCCGCGTAGGTGCGGGCGGGCGCGTCGCCAGCGGGGGCGAGGATGCTCATCGGGTGACCTCCCGGCTCCGCTCGTCGTGGGTCTCGGAGGCGACGAGCGGGGGCAGCCCGCTCGACGTGGACGCCGTCCGGTCCGGCGGTGGCCCCGCGTCGGGCCCGTGCTCGCGAGCGGCGACGAGCGCGCGCTCCTGACGCCGGACCAGCACGCGGTCGAGCACGATCGCGCCGACGATCAGCGCGCCGACGACCGCCTGCTGCCAGAAGTCGGAGATGCCGAGGACCGGGAGCGAGCGGTTGATCGTGACCAGCAGGAAGGCGCCGAGGGCGGCCCCCCACACCGTGCCACTGCCACCGAAGATCGCGACACCGCCGATGACCGCGGCGCCGACGGCCTGCAGCTCGATGCCCATGCCGACGCTCGAGCTCACCGTCCCGAAGCGCGCGGCCGAGACGACTCCCGCCAGACCGGCCAGCGCACCGCTGAGCACGAACGCGGAGAGGATGCGGCGGGAGACCTTCAGTCCGTACAGCTCCGCGGCGGCCGGGTCGGACCCGATCGCGTAGAGCTCACGCCCGCCCCGGGCGGTCCGCAGGTAGTAGCCGACGACCACCAGCACGGTGAGGGCGACGATGGTGAGGACCGGGATGCCGAGGATCGAGTCGGTGCCGAGGTCGCGGAACGCGCGCGGCATGTCGCCGGCGTTGATCCGGTCGCTCCCGGCCCAGGTGAGGAAGGCACCGCGGTAGACGTACATCGTCCCGAGGGTCACCACGAGGGCCGGCACCCTGCCCCAGGCGACGAGGATGCCGTTGACCGCTCCCAGTGCCGCACCCATCGCGACACCGGCCAGGACGACCACGACGATCGGGATGCCGGGCACGTCGATGAACAGACGCCCGGTGAGGTAGGCGGTGAGCCCGAGCGTCGAGCCGACCGACAGGTCGACGTTGCGCGTGATGATCACCGCGGTCTGGCCGACCGCCAGGAGCACCAGCATCGAGGGCGTGAGGAGCAGGTCGCGCCAGCCGGTCCGCCCGAAGAGGAAGGCGTTGCTGTTGGCGGTCGTGACGACCACCAGCGCGACGAGGACGAGGGCGACCGCGAGCTCGCGCGAGCGCAGGACGTCGTGGAGGACGCGGCGCGCCGGCGAGGCGGCGCTGGGCTGGAGGACGGCGTCGCTCATGCGCTGGCCCTCCCCTCGGCGCCTGCCTCTGCGCGGACGTGCGTGCCGGTGTGGGTGACCGACGCCGTCGCCGCGCGCATGACGCTCTCCGGCGTCGCCTCCGCGCGGTCGAGGTCGGCGGTGATGCGCCCCTCGCAGACGACGAGGACGCGGTCGGCCATGCCCAGCACCTCCGGCAGCTCGGAGGAGATCATCACGATCGCCAGGCCCTGACCGGCGAGGTCCGAGAGCAGGCGGTGGACCTCGGCCTTCGTGCCGACGTCGATGCCGCGCGTGGGCTCGTCGATGATCAGAAGCCGCGGCTCGGTCGCCAGCCACTTGGCGATGACGACCTTCTGCTGGTTGCCGCCGCTCATGGTGGTGGCATGCATGTCGAGTGCGCCGGTCTTCACCTCGAGCCGCGCGGCCCACGGGGCGGCCGCGGCGTTCTCCGCGCGGCTGGACAGGATGCCCCCGCGGCTCAGCCCACGCCGGATGACCGACGCGACGTTGCGCGCGACCGAGGACTCGGTCACCAGTCCCTGGTGCCGCCGGTCCTCGGGCACGAAGGCCATGCCGGCCCGGATGGCGGCCCGGGGGCTGCGCGGCGGGACCGGCTCGCCGAGCAGCGTCACGGCGCCGGCGTCGTACCCGTCGATGCCGAAGACGGCGCGCACGATCTCCGACCGTCCCGCCCCGACCAGCCCCGCAAGAGCGACGATCTCGCCGGCCCGGACCTCGAAGTCGATGTCACGGAACCGACCGGCCGAGGAGAGGCCGCGCACCGAGAGCACCACCTCACCGATCTCGGCGGGCTGCTTGGGGAAGAGCTCGCTGACCTCGCGGCCGACCATCTCCGCGACCAGGGCGTCGACGGTCGTGTCGGCGATCGGGCGGGTGGAGACGTACGCCCCGTCCCGCATGACGGTGACGGTGTCGCAGAGCTCGAAGACCTCCTCGAAGCGGTGCGAGATGAAGACCAGCGCCCGGCCCTCGTCGCGCAGGCTGCGTGCGACCGCGAACAGCCTCTCGACCTCGACGCCACTGAGGGCCGCGGTCGGCTCGTCCATGATGAGGAGCGCGGCGTCGAGGGAGATGGCCTTGGCGATCTCGATGATCTGCTGGTCGGCGATCGAGAGGCCGCGGGCGGGACGGCGCGGGTCGATGCGGACGCCGAGTCGGGTGAACAGCGCCTCGGCCTCGGCGTACATGGCGCGGTAGTCGATGCGCCGCCCGGCACCGACGGGCTGGCGGCCCATGAAGATGTTCTCCGTCACCGAGAGGTCGGGGAAGAGCGTCGGCTCCTGGTAGATCACCGCGATGCCGGCGCCCTTCGACTCCGCGGTCGAGGCGAAGTCGACCTCGGCGCCCTGGAAGCGCAGGACGCCCCCGTCGCGGCGGTGGACCCCTGCGACGATCTTGATGAGCGTCGACTTGCCCGCGCCGTTCTCGCCGATGAGCGCGTGGATGCTGCCCGGCTCCACCACCAAGGTGCCCGACCGCAGCGCACGCACGGGACCGAAGGACTTGCTCACCTCCCTCAGCTCGAGGGTGGGAGCGGGGGTGCTCGACTGCATCTGCTCACCTCATGATTTGAAAGGTTTCAGCGGGACCGTATGTGAGCGCAACCACACTCGTCAAGAGCCCCGGCAGGGTGAGTTTTCCTTCCCGCAACGGTGACGACGCCGCCGCGATACGATCGCCCGGCTCACGGCAGCCGCCCTGGGAAGTGAAATGGCGCAACGTTTCACCGGCGTGGGCGGGACATGCGAGGATCCGGGCATGCCGCAGGCTCCCCAGATGCGCGCGCCGGGCGTCAAGGACGTCGCGGCGGCCGCCGGCGTGTCCCTCGGCACCGTGTCGAACGTGCTCAACCGGCCCGACCGCGTGAGCGCGCCGACCCGTGCGCGCGTCGAGCAGGCGATGCTCGACCTGGGCTTCGTCCGCAACGAGTCGGCTCGGCAGCTCCGGGCGGGCCGGAGCTCGACCGTGGCGTACGTGATGCTCGATGCGACCAACCCGTTCTTCACCGACGTGGCGCAGGGGGTCGAGGACGCAGCCGACGAGGCGGACCTGTCGCTGTTCCTGTGCAACAGCGACAACCGGATCGCCCGCGAGCGCTCCTACCTCGACCGGTTGCTGCAGCAGCGGGTCATGGGAGTCCTGGTGACGCCGATCGACCCGCACGAGCCCCACCTCGACCACGTCGTCGCCCAGGGCATGCCGGTCGTCGTCGTCGACCGTCGCCGCGACGTCGCCACGCACTGCTCGGTGTCGGTCGACGACGTGTTCGGCGGCCGGTTGGCGGTCGAGCACCTCCTCGACCTCGGGCACGAGTGCATCGCCTTCATCGGCGGCCCGGCCTCGGTCGGCCAGGTCGCAGACCGTCTCAGTGGGGCGCGCGCAGCCGTGGCCGACGCCACCGGGGGCGGCGCCGAGCTCGTCGTCGTGGAGACCCAGGGCATGACGGTCGCCGAAGGGCGCAACGCCGGTGAGCGACTCCTCGGCATGGCCCGCAAGCACCGCCCGACCGCGGCCTTCTGCGCCAACGACCTCGTCGCCCTGGGTCTGCTCCAGCAGTGCGTCGCGCTCGGTGTCCGGGTGCCGGAGGAGCTGGCGATCGTGGGATACGACGACATCGAGTTCGCTGCCGCGGCCGCGGTGCCGCTCACGTCGGTCCGGCAGCCCCGGCGCGAGCTCGGCCGACGCGCCGCCGCCCTGCTCCTCGAGGAGGCCTCCGACCCCGACCACCAGCATCAGCAGGTGGTCTTCACCCCCGAGCTGGTCGCCCGGCAGTCGACCCGTCGCCCGGGCTGACCTCGACGCGACCGGCGTACGTCAGAGGCCCAGGTCGCGGTCCAGGCGCGCGAGCTGCCCGTCGACGAGCGGCCGCATCGGGGAGCCGACCGCGAGGACCGCGCGCTGCGCCGTCCACATCTCGTAGTCGTCGGCGCCCCAGGCCGACCGGGTCCACCCGGACATGACGTCCGCGTCGCGGGAGGCGAGCACCGCGTGCCGCAGCGACTCCTGGACGCGATCGGCGACGGCGCGGACCCCCGGGGCCGTCGAGCGCGGCAGCAGCGGGCCGCGGAAGGCCTGCACCGCGCGCCGCAGGTCCCCGGCCGCGAGCAGGGCCTCGACCTCGAGCCAGTCCGCGGAGATCCCCGCAGTGAGGCGGTACGGCCGCGAGCCGAGCAGGTCCTCGCCGAGGAGGGCGCGCAGCCGGTTCATCTCGACGCGCAGCGTCGAGCGCCCGGCGTCCTCCTCGTAGAGCAGCGTCGCGAGCTCGTCGCCGGCCAACCCGCCGGGCGCGGAGGCGAGCAGGACCAGGAGCTCGCTGTGGCGCCGCGAGCACCGCACGGTCGACGCCGGCCCGCGGCCGTCGTGGACGGTCAGCAGGAGCTCGTCGCGGCCGAGCGCCTGCAGCGCGACGGTGAGCCCGCGCGCGTCCGTCGCCGCCGGCGCCCGGTCGGGCACCAGCGCGATCCGCATCAGCTCCGACTCCGCCATCCGGGCCGCCGCCCGGACCATCGCCATGGTCTGTGGCACCACGATCTCGTCGCCCCCCGTCACGTCGAGGACGCCCAGCAGCGCACCGGTCGCCGGGTCGTGGATCGGGCTCGCCGCGCACGACCACGGGCGTACGGCCTCCCGGAAGTGCTCCGCGCCGCGCACCATGACGGGCTCCCCCAGGCGCAGCGCCATGCCGGGCGCGTTCGTCCCGGCCAGCCGCTCGTCCCAGTTCGACCCCTCGACGAAGCCGATCGTCTCGGCCCGCCGCAGCACCCCGCTCTCGCCGCAGACCCACAGCAGCTGTCCGGCGGCGTCGGCGACCGCCATGACCGCGTCGCAGTCGCGCGCGGCCCGGCCGAGCACGTCGTCGAGGAGCGGGAAGACCTGCGCCAGCGGGTGGGCGGCGCGGTAGTCGGCGAGGAGGTCCCCGCCGAGGGTGATCGGGGCGAGGCGCGCCTCCGCATCGAGGCCGGCGGCCGCGGAGCGGTACCACGACTCCGCGACCACCGCCCTCATGCCCGCGGGCACCCCACCCGACCCCGCCGAGGGCGGGGCGAGGTCCGGGGATCGGGTCATGGGGCCAGCGTGAGGCCGATCACGTAGCAGCGACGTTGCATGCAGCGCGCTCCCGCGCCAGCCCGAGGTCGTCGAGCTCCATCGCCACGAGGGCGGCGAGGACGGCCGGGTCGGCCCGCCGCCACCCGTCGGCGGCCCCCGGCACCCGTGCGTGCACCCGATGGGCGGGGCGGCCCGCCAGGGCCTGCAGTGCCAGCAGGTCGCGCCCGTCGGCGCCCGCGGCGAGCAGCCGCGCGGTGCGGGTGGCACGCAGGGCGTACGCCGCACGGCGCGGCACGTAGCGGGCGAGGACGGGCGCGGCCAGCAGGACCAGCACCGCGAGGCCGAGCCAGAAGCCCAGCGTCTCGGTGGTCTCGGCGCTGCGCAGCGCGGTCGCCCCCAGGGAGTCGGCCGCAGACGCGGCCCCGTCGAGCGGACGACGGATCCCGCCCCCCACCAGCGGCACGCCCCCGAGGAAGTCGCCGGCGTCGGTCAGTCCGCCGGACAGCCGCGTGGCGGCGCCGTCGGCCTCGCGGACGTCGTCGGCGAGCGCGCCGAACCAGTCGTCCACACGGTGGCGGCACCACAGCGCGAAGCCGACCCAGGCGAGCACCGCGAGGTCGCCGGCGATCTGGCCGGCGCGGCGGGCGGGGCGGTCGGCGTACACGCGGATGTCGGTCATGTCGTCCTCCCGGAAGGCGCGTTGACTGATCGAACCCCGCCGGGCCCCTGCACAAACTCCCGACCACGCGGTCGCCGCCGCGGGTGGCATGATCGCGACGTGCCGACCTCCCACTCCTCCGGCGTCCTCGGGCTCGCCGGCCGCGTGCCCGCCGTCGACCCGCGACCGCTCCTGAGCGGCCGCCTCACGCTCGGCGGGACGCCCCTCCCCCTGACCGGGCGGGCGCGGCTCTACACCTGCGGCATCACGCCGTACGACGTCACCCACCTCGGTCACGCGTCGACCTTCGTCTGGGCCGACCTGCTCGCCTCGGTCATCCGGGCGACCGGCGTCGAGGCCGAGATCTGCCGCAACGTCACCGACGTCGACGACGTCCTGACGGCGGCGGCGTCGGGCCACGGGCGTCCGTACGACGAGTTCGCGCTGTCGCAGGAGTTCCTCTTCGAGCGCGACATGCGTGCCCTGGGCGTGGCGCGCCCCGCGCACGCCCCGCACGCGCGGGGACACGTCGAGCACGTCGTCCAGCTCGCCGGGGCGCTGCTGCGGACGGGCGCGGCGTACGAGAGCGAGGGGACGGTCTGGTTCCGCGGCGCCGAGGCCGTCGAGCGCTCGGGGCTCGACCCGGAGCGCGCGCGGGCGCTGCTGACCGAGTTCGGTGACGAGCCCGGCGCCCGCGGCGCGGCGTCGGAGTGGGACGTGCCGGTCTGGCGACCCTCCCCCGAGGAGCACCCGGCGTGGCCGAGCCCGTGGGGCTGGGGTCGGCCGGGGTGGCACGCGGAGTGCGCGGCGATGTGCTGGAGCACCTTCGGCCCGAGCATCGACGTCCTCGGCGGTGGCGAGGACCTCGCCTTCCCCCACCACGCCTACCAGGCGGCCATGGTCGAGGCGGCCAGCGGCGTGACGCCGTACGCCCGCGCGCCCTTCCGCGTCGGGTCGGTGCGCCTCGACGGGTCGAAGATGGCCAAGTCGACCGGCAACCTCGTGCTCGTCTCCGACCTGCTCGAGGAGCACACCGGCGCGGCGATCCGGATGATGCTGCTGTCCCGGCCCTGGGCCGAGCAGTGGGACTACGAGCCGGCGCTGCTCACCGACGCGGCCGAGCGCCTGGGCCGGTTGTACGCCGCCGGCGGTCGACCCGGCAGTGACGAGGCGGTCACCGACGTCCTCGGGGCGCTCCTCGACGACCTCGACGTGGTCCGCGCCTGCGCCCTCGCCGAGGAGGCCGGCGGCCCCGCCGCCCGCACCCTCGTCTCCGTCCTCCGCCTCGACCAGGCCGGCTGAACCTCCGGGTGCGCGGCAGCACCGCGCCACGCGTCACGCGTCCCACCGGCCCCACCCGCCTCAGAAACAACTACATAGGTAGTGACTTTGGCCTTCGGGCGAGTTCTGACGCCGATTTCCGCGAAGAACTGTCACAAGGTCCGGCGCGTCAGTCGAGCGGGCGGAGCTCGTCGGCGTACGACACCGACACGCGCCGCAGGACGCCCTCGGGCGACACGGCGTACTGACCCATCCGCCACAGCGGCGGGCTGTAGGCGTGCACGGAGACCGACCCGGGGGCGTGGCCGGTGAGCCGGTGGATGTGGTCGGCGCCGAAGGAGAACACCGACCCGGCGAGGACGGTGGTGCGCGGGCCGCCGTCGGGGCCGACGCCGAGGTTGTGCTCGAGCAGCTCGCCCTGCACGACCGCGACCGCACCGGAGGAGAGGTCGTGGTCGTGCCAGCCGGTGTCGTTCTCCGGCGTCCAGCACAGCAGCCAGACCTCGACGTGCTGGTCGCGGTGCAGGGAGACGTACACCCGCTCGTCGTCGTCGAAGCCGACCAGGTGCGCCCACCGCTGCGGGTCCGAGGCGATCTCGGAGGCCAGCTGCTGGAGCTCGAGACGGGTCAGGTCGCGGCCCGGCAGTCGGTCGAGGTCCAGGCGTCCCGCGTACGCCCCCAGCGGCGCCGCGTGCGCGGCGGGGACGTCCGCCTCGACCTGGTCGGCCGGAGGGGCGGCCAGGCTCAACCCGCGTGCGCCCACGACGACACCCCCTCCCCGGTCAGCAGCCGGCGCGGGTTGGCGACCCGCACCGCGTGGGTGGCCGCCTCCCCCCACAGCTCGCCGACCGGCCGGCCGTACGGGCGGTCGCTGCCGAGCACCAGCGCGTCGATGCCGAGCACCCGGACCAGCGCGTCGAGCGCCTGCACGCCCGTGCCCGAGGTGTCGACGAAGACCAGCGGGTCGACCGGCCGCGGGGTGCCGCCGCGCAGCACGTGCCGCTCGTGGTGCAACGGCGCGAGCCCGGCGCCGGCCGCGAACACGACGCGGAGGTCGGGCAGCAGCCCGCGCACCGCCCCGGAGTGCCAGGCCCACCAGGCGGCGTGGAGCTGCCCGGCGTACCCGACGACCGGCGCCCACCACTGCGGCAGGTGGCCGTCGAGCACGCGGCGCGTCTCGGGGCCGGGGTGCACGAGCACCGGCTTCCCGGCGCGGGCGGCGACCGTCAGCAGCGGCGCCATGCGCTCCCAGCCCCACGGCGTGCCGACCCAGGTCGCCGGCACCTGCAGACCGGCCACCCGCGGCTCGGCCAGCAGGTCGGCGAGCGCTCCCAGGTCGGGCTCGTCCGCGGCGACGCTCGCCCACACCAGGAGTCGCTCGGAGAGCTCGAGAGCGCCGCGGTGCCAGGCGCGCAGCAGCCCGTCCGCCTCGGGACGCGGCAGCGACTCGATGCCCAGCGGCGCCGACAGCGCGACGCAGGCGAGCCCGACGCCGTCCTGCTCGTCGGCGGCCAGCCGACCGGCGAGGTCGTGGGCCGACAGGTCGACCCGGTACGGCGGGTCGCCGTCGGTGACGAGCGTGTCGCCGCGCAGGTACGGCGCGCGCGACCGGGCCCGCAGGCGGTCGATCAGCTCGGCGGGCCACAGGTGCTGGTGCACGTCGACCGCGCCAGCGGCAGCGGCAGCGGGGCGTATGGAGGAGGGGGATCGCGTCACGCGACCAATGTACACAAAGTTAGTAGTTATTGTTTAGTTCGAGATCCGGCGCGCCGCGCCTCCACCCTGCCCTAGCGTCACCGCCATGACCACTGACGCCGCACCCGACGCCGCCACCCCGAACTTCGAGCTCACCGAGGACCACCGCGAGCTCCGCGACTGGCTGCACTCCTTCTCCGCCGACGTGATCCGGCCCGCCGCGGCCGAGTGGGACGAGCGCGAGGACTTCCCGTGGCCGGTCGTCGAGGAGGCGGCGAAGGCCGGGATCTACTCGATGGACTTCTTCGCCACGCAGGGCTTCGACCCGACGGGCCTGGGCATCCCGGTCGCGATGGAGGAGCTGTTCTGGGGAGACGCCGGCATCGGCCTGGCCATCGTCGGCACCGCGCTGGCTGCCGCGGGGGTCAGCGCCAACGGCACGATGGAGCAGACCCTCGAGTGGGTGCCGCAGATGTTCGGCGAGCCGGGCGACCTCAAGCTCGGCGCCTTCTGCTCCTCCGAGCCCGACGCGGGCTCCGACGTCGGCAGCATGCGCACGCGCGCCCGCTACGACGAGGCCACCGACGAGTGGGTCATCAACGGCACCAAGACCTGGGCGACCAACGGCGGCCTGGCCGACGTGCACGTCGTCACCGCGGTCGTCGACCCCGACCTGCGCACGCGCGGCCAGGCCAGCTTCGTCGTCCCGCCCGGCACGAAGGGGCTCAGCCAGGGGCAGAAGTTCCACAAGCACGGCATCCGCGCGAGCCACACCGCCGAGGTCGTCCTCGACCAGGTGCGCGTCCCCGGCCGCTGCCTGCTCGGCGGCAAGGAGAAGCTCGACGAGCGCCTGGCCCGCGCCCGGGAGGGCGCGGGCAGCAAGGGCAACGCGAGCATGGCGACCTTCGAGCGCACCCGCCCCGCCGTCGGCGCGCAGGCGATCGGCATCGCGCGGGCGGCGTACGAGGTGGCGCTGGACTACGCCAAGACGCGCGAGCAGTTCGGCAAGGCGATCATCGAGAACCAGGCGGTCGCCTTCGCGCTGGCCGACATGAAGACCGCCATCGACGCCAGCCGGCTGCTGGTCTGGCGCGCGGCGTGGATGGCCGCGCAGGGCCGCAGCTTCGAGGCCGCCGAGGGCTCGATGTCGAAGCTCTTCGCCGGCGAGACGGCCGTCAAGGTCACCACCCAGGCGATGCAGATCCTCGGCGGCAACGGGTTCACCCGCGAGTACCCCGTCGAGCGGTGGTCGCGCGACGCGAAGATCTACACCATCTTCGAGGGCACCTCCGAGATCCAGCGGCTCGTCATCGCGCGCACCATCTCCGGCGCCCCGATCCGCTGACCGGCCACCCGGCGACGACCCGACACAGGCCACGGGCCGGCCGCTCCTCGCGGAGTGGCCGGCCCGTGGTGGGTGTGGGCTGGATCAGCGGTCGGTCAGCGCGCCGGCGACGGCGTGTAGTCCGAGGAGTCGCCGCTGATGATCACGTAGAACCGCTTGCGGGTGTTCGCGTCGGTCAGCGAACCGTCGCTCATCCGCGGGCTCACCACGAAGTGGTTGGTGTTGTTCGCACCGACCGGGGCACAGCCGACGATCCCGGCGATCCCGCACATCGTGGCGGTGATCTCGCCGGAGAACTCCGGGTTGTTGTCCGGGCCCGCCGCGCGGCCGTTCATGACCCCGTCGCCGTTCTGGTCGACCTGGTTCTGCAGCGCGATGGAGACCACGATGCCGTTGTCGGAGAGGTCCTCGTTGGCGTCGATGTAGACGTTGCCCACGGCGCCGCCGGGCACGGTGGCCGGCGTGCCGTCGGGGTTGACCGAGTTGTTGACCACGTCGTACGCGGTCAGGACCTCGAAGCCGCCCGACTGCGCCTCGATCTCGCCGTCGGCGTTGAACAGCAGCCAGCGGCCGGCGCCGGCCGGACCCTGCGGACCCTCGGGACCGGTCTCACCCTGCGGACCGGCCTCACCCTGCGGACCGGCCGGGCCCTGGGCACCCGCGGGGCCCTGCTGACCCTGCAGGCGGCGGACGGCGTTCGGGTTCATGTCGATGATCCGCACGGCGCCGTCGTTGATGTGACGCGACTGCACGGCGTTGTTCTTGATGTCGCGCGCGCCGATGGTGTTCATCGCGTACGCCGAGGTGCCGCCGAGCGCGACGGTGAGCGCGAGGACGGAGATGACGAAGGACGGGGTGGGCTTGCTGAGGCGAGGGAGCTTCACTGCGGACCTGCTTCCGATGAGGGTGACCGAGATCACGAGGAGGGTGCGTAGAAGCCCGTTCGGAGCGAGCGCGAGCCCGGATGGGTGGGATCGGCGCACGAGTTCGAGATGAGCAGGACGGGCAGGTGCGTGACCCGGCTGCCGGCGGGGTCCGGCCCGAGCCGGGGGAATGTGCCGACGAGCGAGCCGGTTCGCCCCCCATGGAGATCCTCACGTGGGTGCTCACCGGCTTCCTGGCCGCTGTCTTCCTCGGCGCCGGTGCGATGAAGCTGCTGACCCCGTACGCCTCGCTGACCGAGAACCCCCAGATGGCCTGGTCGCGCGACTTCTCCCCGGGTGCCGTCAAGGCTATCGCTGCCGCCGAGGTGCTGGCCGCGATCGGCCTGGTCCTCCCCTGGGTCACCGGGATCGCGCCCGTCCTCACTCCACTCGCGGCCGTCGGCCTCGCGATCACGATGGTGGGCGCGATGGTCGTCCACGGCCGACGGGGGGAGTGGCCGGCGCTGGCTCCCAACGCCGCACTCCTGGTGCTCGCCCTCGCCGTGGCGGTCCTGCGCTTCGGACAGCTCTAGGCCCCGGGCCGCGACCCCCGCCCACTGACCCCCGACCCGCGACCGTCGAAGCCGGCCGTCGAGAACCGGCGAGGCCCCGACCGCGGTGAGCGGTCGGGGCCTCGTACGGTGGCAGGTGCAGGATTCGAACCTGCGTAGCTATACAGCGACGGATTTACAGTCCGCTTCCATTGGCCGCTCGGACAACCTGCCAGGGTCGTGCGCCGATCCGGTCCGGGGACGAGCCCCGGCGGGTTGGACCCGGCGCAACGACACGGAAGAATACAGCAGCCGCCGCGGCCCACCGAATCGCCCCGACCGGCACCTGACACACCTCGACCGCACCCACCCCCGAGACCGGAGGATCCCCGCCACCATGGCCGACTCGTCGTTCGACATCGTCAGCAAGCTCGACCAGCAGGAGATCGACAACGCGCTCAACCAGGCCCAGCGGGAGATCAGCCAGCGCTTCGACTTCAAGGGCACCGGCGCCAGCATCGAGCGCGCCGGGGAGAAGGCGATCGAGATCTCCGCCAACGCCGACGACCGCGCCCGCGCCGTCCTCGACGTCTTCAAGGACAAGCTGATCAAGCGCGACCAGTCGCTGAAGATCCTCGACGCCGGCGAGCCGCGTCAGTCCGGCAAGGAGTCGAAGATCGGCGTCGCCCTCAAGGAGGGCATCAGCGCCGAGCAGGCCAAAAAGATCGGCAAGCTGATCCGCGACGAGGGCCCGAAGGGCGTCAAGGTGCAGGTGCAGGGCGAGGAGCTGCGGGTGAGCTCGAAGAAGCGCGACGACCTGCAGGCCGTCATCGCGCTGGTGAAGGCCCAGGACTACGACTTCGCGGTGCAGTTCACCAACTACCGCTGAGGCTCACCGGCCGACCGCATACCCCTGCATGCCGCGGGGGTTCGCCGCCGCGCCCAGCCGACCGGTCGCCGGGTCGCGCGTGACCGCCGAGAGCCGGCCCAGGCTCCACGGCCCGTTGCGCGTGATCCGGTGCCCCCGGCGATCGAGGTCGGCGAGCAGCGCCTCGCCGAAGCGCTCCTCGACCAGCAGGGCGGCGGGGTTCCACGCGCGCGGCCAGAAGGAGTTGGGGAAGGACGCCGAGCTCAGCATCGGCGCGTCGATCGCCTGCTGCGGCGTGTGACCCCCGGCGAGGGTGCGCAGCAGGTAGAGCAGCTGCCACTGGTCCTGGTCGTCGCCGCCCGGCGTGCCCAGGGCGGCCACGGGCTCGTCGCCGGCCACGACCAGCGTGGGGCTGAGCGTCATCCGGGGACGCCGCCCGGGCATCAGCGCCGACGGCGCGGCGGGGTCGAGCCAGCACTGCTGGAGCCGGGTGCCGAGCGCGAACCCGACCTCGGGGACGTACGGCGAGGACTGCAGCCAGCCGCCCGAGGGCGTCGCCGAGATCATCGTCCCCCAGCGGTCGACGACGTCGAGGTGGCAGGTGTCGCCCTGCGTGACGCCGGAGCGCCGGACCGTCGGCTCCCCCGCGCTGACGTCGCCGCCGGCGTCGCCGGGCTCCACCAGCGGCGGGCGGAACGCCGTACGCCCGGGGATCACGCCCGGACGCAGCTCGCGGGAGGCCTCGTCGGCGACGAGGGCGCGACGGGCGTCGAGGTAGGCGGGATCGAGCAGCGCGTCCAGCGGGACGTCGTCGCGGTCGCCGAGCCAGGCGTCGCGGTCGGCCATCACGAGCTTGATCGCCTCGACGGCGAGGTGGACGGCCGCGGGCTCGGTCAGGTCGAGGGCGTCGTCGTCGAGCGGGTCGAGCATCCCCAGCGCCTGGAGCAGCGTCGGGCCCTGGGTCCACGGCCCGCACTTGGCGATGGTGCGCCCACGGAACGACCCGGTCACCGCCGGCTCGAAGGAGGCCCGCCACCCGGCGAGGTCGTCGGCGGTCAGCACGCCCGCGTACGTCCCGCCGTCGGAGTGGCGGTGCGGCGTGCGGACGAACGCGTCGAGCGCCTCGGCGACGAACCCCTCCGCCCACGTACGCCGGACCTCCTCGATCCGCTGCTCGCGCGAGGCCCCGGTGGGCGCCGCGTCGACGAGGCGTCGGAGGGTCGCCGCCCACGGCCGGTTCGTGATCAGCGCCCCGGCCTCGGGGACGCCGCCCGCCAGCCACTGGCCGGCCGACGTCGTCCAGTGCTCGGTGAACAGCCGCTCGACGGTCGCGAGCGTGCGGTGGATCGAGGGCAGGACGGGGAAGCCGCGGGTGGCGTAGTGCAGCGCGAACTCCGCCACGTCGGCGACGTCCCACGTGCCGTGGTCGCGCAGCAGGAGCAGCCAGGCGTCCATCTGACCGGGGACCGCCGCGGCGAGCGCGCCGGCGCCCGGCACCAGGTCGAGGCCGAGGTCGGCGTACGCCTCGATGCCGGCGCCCGCCGGGGCCGGACCGACCCCGCTCAACGCCTGGGGCGCGTCGGCGTCGGCGGGGTGGATCAGCAGCGCCATGTCGCCGCCGGGACCGTTGAGGTGCGGCTCGACGACCTGGAGCACGAGTCCCCCGGCGACGGCAGCGTCGGCGGCGTTGCCCCCGCGCTCGAGGACGGCCATCGCCGAGGACGAGGCCAGCCAGTGGGTGCTGGCGACCATGCCGACGGTGCCGTCGAGGTCGGGGCGGGTGGTGAACGCAGGCGCGGAGGTCACCTCGCCACTGTGCCCCGCACCCCGACCGCCACAACCCCCGACCGGGGCCCGGTCAGAGACCGAGGTCGCGCCCGATGAGCTCCTTCATGATCTCGTTGGAGCCGGCCCAGATCTTGGAGACGCGGGCGTCGCGCCAGGCGCGGGCCACGCGGTACTCGTTCATGAAGCCGTAGCCGCCGTGCAACTGGACGCAGTGG
>Ga0172375_10003455_pt1 | contig 23985 bp, 22 predicted proteins | sample LakKiv1m_FD_114537 | JGI IMG/M metagenome (GOLD analysis project Ga0172375, IMG submission 114537) | Freshwater microbial communities from Kabuno Bay, South-Kivu, Congo - kab_092012_11.1m | ecosystem: Environmental > Aquatic > Freshwater > Lake | place: Democratic Republic of the Congo... | reverse complement strand
GAGCAAAGGGGATAACCAGTTTGGGCGGTTTTTGTCTAGCTGGAACACGTTCCCTGAGCGCAAGTTACCGCCCCCGGGTGGCGTGCCGGCCGACTCTTTTCCCGTGGTGTTCCAGGTTGATTTTCCCGAAAGGTTCGTCTATAGGCATATCCGCATGTGCCCCGATGCGGAGAAACGATGATCAAGTCAACGACTCGAACCGAAGAGCAAGCGGACCAGGAGGTCCCTCTGACCGTCTACTTCGTCCGGCACGGAAATGCCGGCGGACCCGACATCAACGACGTCCTGGGGCCCCCGCTGACCCGGCTGGGAGAACATCAGGTGGCCCGCGTCGCCGAGCGGCTGGCGCATGACAAGTTCAACCACATCTACACCAGCGACCTCGCCCGGGCCTATGACACGACCCGGGCCATACTGAAGCACCACGCCGGCACGCCTTACACCGTCACCACCGACATCCGGGAAGTCACCCACTACAACTTCGTCAAGGATGCGCATCCGCCCAAGACCGCCATGAAGAAATCCGTGAAGAAGGAGTGGGACGCCATCACCCATTTCGCCGATCATCTTCGACGCCTGCATCCGCCCGGCGAAAAGGTGCTGGTGGTCTGCCACGGAAACTTCATCCGCACCGTCATGCCGGTGTTGGGCGGCAAGGACCCCAAGGAATCCGTGCTGATCGATATCAACAACGCGTCCCTGACCATTCTGGATGTGTGGCCGTCGGGCGAAGCGGTGGTCAAGCTCGCCAATTGCACCAAGCATCTGCTGCCTCGACAGGTCACCTGAGGGGTTTTTCTCAACGCGACGAAGAGGCGGGATGGCCGCTCCCGCCTCCTCGGACAACAGTGGAGGTTAGACGTGAAGATCGTGGCGATCACGGGAAGTCCCCGCGGGACACGGAGCCAGACGCGAGTGCTGGCCGAGCACGTGCTGGCGACGGCGAAGATCCGCGGCGCCAACACCGAACTGGTGGACCTCAGCCATGCCCACATCGGGTTTTGCCAGGCATGCGAAACGTGTCACACCGGCCCGGACTGTGTCCTGAATGACGATGGCGGAACCATTTTGCAGAAGATCCTCGACGCCGACGGAGTGGTTCTGGCCTCTCCCGTCTACCTGAACCAGGTCACCGCACAGATGAAGGCGCTACTGGACCGGACCAGCCATTTCGTCCATTGCCTGCGCCTCCTGGGCAAGTATGCCGCGGGCGTGACCACCAGCGGCGGCGGCGGCGGGGCCGACGTCCACGCGTTCCTCAGGCGATACGCCGTGACCGTCGGCATGCAATGGGTCGGCGAGGTGGACGCCAGAATCCCGCTGAAGGCGGCCGACGATGCGGCCGCCGCCTCGCTGGGAGAAGCGCTGGTCGCCGCCATCGAGAAACACACGGTCTATCCCGACCAGGAACAGATCATTGAGGAACAAAAACGCCACTTCTCGCGCATCATCACGTACCACCGGGATCAGTGGCCGTTCGAACACTCCTACTGGAAAGAGAAGGGCTGGCTGTAAACGGGACGCGATCCCGCGACGAGGGATGCACGTCACAGGTATCAGATTTCAGACGTCAGGAAGACTGATGAACCCAACGGCGGATCTAAAGAAGACGGCCCTCTGCGGCCTCCATGTTGCCCTCAGCGCCAAGATGGCGCCGTTCGGAGGCTGGCTGATGCCGATCCAGTACCAGGGTATTCTCAAGGAACACGAAGCCTGCCGAACCCAGGCCGTCGTGTTCGACACCTGCCACATGGGCGAGTTCCTCGTCCGGGGCCCCCAGGCCGCCGGCGACCTGGACCGCCTCGTCACCTGCAACGTGGCGTCCCTGGCCGTCGGCCAATGCCGGTACGGGCTGATGTGCAACGAGGCGGGCGGCGTCATCGACGACCTGCTGGTCTACCGGACGGGCGAAGCCGATTACATGGTCGTCGTCAACGCCGGGACCCAGGATCACGATTTCGAATGGCTTCAGGCACATCTCACCCGCGGAACGCAGGCACAGAACGTGTCCGCCACAACCTGCAAGATCGATTTCCAGGGCCCCGCCACCCCCAAGCTCATGAAGAGGCTGGTGGAACGGCCGGTGACGGATCTGAAGTACTATCACTTTGCGGAGAACGCCTATCGCCACCAGCGCGTGCTTGTCAGCCGCACCGGCTACACCGGCGAGATCGGGTTCGAGATCTATTTCGATGACGCCGTGTTCGCCCAGGCGTTCTGGAAGGACACCATAGCGCTCGGCGCCGTCCCGGCCGGACTCGGCGCGCGCGACACCCTGCGCATCGAGATGGGTATGCCACTCTACGGCCACGAACTCGGGATCGACCGCAACGCCGCCGACAGCGGCTTCACCAAGGCCATCTCCGCCAACAAGAATTTTGTCGGCGCCGCGGCCGTTCGCGCCGGCGGCCCGTCGCGGCTGGTCGGTGTCGCCATCGACGGCCGCAGCGCGGCACGACAGGGCGACACGATCAAGTCCGACACCGGCGCCGAGATCGGCACCGTCACCAGCGGCAGCTTCGCCCCGTCGCTGGGCCACGCCATCGCCATGGGATACGTGAAGAAGGACGCCGCGGTGGTCGGCGCCAAGGTAATGGTGCAGACCGCGCGGCAGGAGTTGCCGGGCACCATCGCCGCCACGCCGTTCTACAAAGACGGCACCGCCCGAAAGCCGATGGCGGCATTTCTGTGAAGACCAATGGGAATAATGAGAATGATGAGAGTCATGAGGAAGATACCTCCCATTCTTCCCATAACTCCCATCCCATTCTGCCGCCTCGCGGCGACTACCAGACGTTGTTGTCGTTCCAGAAGGCCGAGGTGGTTTACGACATCACCTTTCGCTTTGCGCACAAATTCCTCTCCAGGGGCGACCGCACGGTGGATCAGATGATCCAGTCTGCCCGCTCGGGAAAGAAGAACATCCTGGAGGGCAGCAAGGCCGCACTGACCTCCAAGGAAACCGAGATCAAGCTCACCAACGTGGCCCGTGCCAGCCTCGAAGAACTGCTGGACGACTATCGCGACTACCTCCGCGCCCGCGACCTCCCGATCTGGGACAAGGACTCCAAGGAAGCACAGTACGTGCGCAAGCTGGGGCGCAAGACGCCGCACACTTACGAAGACTACCGGGAAATCGTGGAGACGCGTCCGCCGGAGGTCATCGCCAACATCGCCATCTGCATTATCCACCAGACCAACTACCTGATCGACCAGCAGCTTCGCCGTTTGGAGCAGGACTTCCTCAAAGACGGTGGCCTGCGCGAGCGCATGACCCGAGCGCGACTACAAGCCCGCGCCGGAAACAGGCCCCAATCGGCTTGACCACTCACCGGTGAGTGCTAACCTATCAACTCAGGTCAGACAGGAAGATGCCGGGAAAGCCCCATCACGAGATCGCCTTTCCCGGGAAGCAGAACGTATGCTCTATTACACGTTGGGGATGGTACAGGATGACGAATGCAGCCGAGATTGCGAGTGAGGTGCTGGCGGCATCACCGAAGGGCCCCGTCAGTAGTTTCATAGACGTGAGGTGGGTGGACTCCATCCCTTGGCACGGTCTCGGCTGGATTCTCAGCATCGTCCTCGGGTTGCTGGTTATTATAATCGCTTGGGGTACAGCATGGTGGCCGCGCAGACGAGGAAGACATCCTCAGATGCCTCGCCGTTTGATATCTATCGCATCTTTGCTCATCGTCGCATTCGGGCTCATCCATCCGCTCTTAAGCCTGGCGACCTTCCTCTTTCTAGCTGCAACGACAGGACATGGGGCATCACAACTCTCAATGATATTGGTCAACATTTCGTTCGCATGCAAACTGATGACCGCGTCTGTCGCAGCGGCTTCGATCGGCGGCATTGCCCTACTCACGTTGCCGCGCGCCAAAGAAGATACGAAGTCATCCCCGACCACAGCCTGAATCTACACGCTAGATCGTGCCATGGGCTCATTCCTCGGAGCACCTGAACCGCCTGACTTAGCTTGCTCTCTGTAAGAATCATAACGTTCCTCTTTTGACGCTCGCGAGGCAATTTCCCACAAACCGGGACAACGCGCCGTAACGGCCTCCTTCGCTGGGCATAACCATACACCAGCTCTTGGCCAAGTTCAAGGGCGCAGACGAGTTCGAAAAAGCGTAGCCTCCTCTTGCCCTAATCCGGATTTCGTGACATGATGGGCCGCACGTTTTCAGGAGAAGGACATGACACCTACCGATAGAAAATACGCGAAGACCCATGAATGGGTGAAGATGGAAGGCAACGTGGCCGTGGTGGGCATCACGGACCACGCACAAAAGGCGCTGGGCGACATTACGTTCCTCGAACGTCCGCCGAACGGGAAGAAAGTCGAACAAGGCAAGGAATGCGGCGTGATCGAATCCGTGAAAGCGGCCAGCGACATCTACGCCCCCGTCTCCGGCGAAGTGGCGGAAACGAACAGCGCGCTGGAAGCCAGTCCGGGCATCGTCAATGAGGACCCGTATGGCAAAGGCTGGATCCTGAAGCTGAAGAACGTGAACGCCGCCCAGCTCGGAAGCCTGATGGATGCCGCCGCCTACGACAAGATGGCAGAAAGCGAAGAGTGATGAAAGGTGTCAGGTTTCAGGTGTCAGGAAGGAATCAGTTCTCCTGCCTGAAACCTGAAACCCGAAACCTGGTTACTTGTATCATCGATTCGAGTCGAGTCTATGAGTTATGTAGCTAACACAAAAGAACAGCGCGCGGAGATGCTGAAAGCCTGCGGAGCGGCCTCCGTGGACGAGTTGTTCGCCAGCATCCCCGCCTCGCTGCGACCGAAGTCTCTTGCGCTCCCCCGCCCCCGCTCCGAGCTGGAAATCTGCAAGTTCTTCGAAACCGTCGCCGACCGTAACTATTCGCATCTCACCAACTTCCTCGGCGGCGGGTTCTACGACCACTTCATTCCGGCCGCCGTGGAGGCCCTCGCCTCCCGAAGCGAATTCTACACGGCGTACACGCCCTACCAACCCGAGTTGTCGCAGGGCACATTGCAGGCGATCTACGAGTACCAGACCGACATCTGCCGCCTGACCGGCATGGAGGTGGCGAACGCCTCCGTCTATGACGGCGGCACGGCGCTGTACGAAGCCTGCCAGATGGCGCTCCACGCCACAGGGCGCGGGCGCATCGTCATGGACGGCGGCGTCAATCCGGTCTACCGCAAGATGCTCTACTCCTACACCGCCAACCTCTCCATCGAGTTCTCCGAGATCCCCGTCACCCACGGCCAGAGCGATCGCCAGCATATCTTCCAGGCACTCAACGACAACACCGCGGCCGTCATCGTGCAGAATCCGAACTTCTTCGGCGTCATGGACGATCACAGCGACATCGTCAAGCATTGCCACGAGCGCGGCATCCTGGTGATCCAGTCCGTCTATCCGGTGGCGCTGGCGTTGCTCAAAACGCCGGGCGAGATCGGCGCCGATATCGCCACCGGTGAGGGACAGTCCCTCGGCATCCCCCTGGCGTTCGGGGGCCCCTACCTCGGGTTCATGGCCACCACGAAGGAGCTGGTGCGCAAGATGCCGGGCCGGCTGGTCGGCCGCACGGTGGACCGCCAGGGACGCGAAGCGTTCGTGCTGACCCTCCAGGCGCGCGAACAGCACATCCGCCGCGAGAAGGCGACGTCCAACATCTGCTCAAACGAAGCCCTGTGTGCGCTTCGGGCCCACATTTACCTGAGTCTCATCGGCAAGCAGGGACTCAAGGACGTGGCGCAGCTCTGCTATGCCAAGGCGAAGTATGCGATGAAGCGGTTCAGAGCCATTCCCGGCATCAAGCTCATGGAATCCAGCCCGACCTTCAACGAATTCACGGTCCGGGTCCCCATCGATGCCGGCGATCTCGCCGGCATGATGGTCGAGCGCGGCATTGCGCCGGGCCTCCCGCTGGGCCGGTTCTACCCCGGCATGGAGCACTACCTGCTGGTCGCCGTGACGGAGAAGCGAACAAAATTTGAAATCGGCACGTTTGCCGAAGCGATGGAGGCCGTCCTGTGCCGGTAATCTTCCAGAAATCGATTCCGGGCCGACACGGCGTGTCGCTTCCTGAGTGCGACGTCCCGGCGCCCCCCGTCATTCCGGACTCCTACCGGCGCGGTGCCGACGCCGCGCTCGTCGAGCTGTCGGAGCTCGACGTGGTCCGCCACTTCACGGAACTCTCCCGCAAGAACTACGGGGTGGACACCGGCTTCTATCCGCTGGGCTCCTGCACCATGAAGTACAATCCCAAGATCCTGGAAACCGTCGCGCGGCTGGAAGGATTCTCCGACCTGCATCCGTTCCTGCCCCAGCTCCGCCACGGCGGCATGCTCGTGCAGGGCGCCCTCCTGGTGCTGTACGAGCTGGAACACATGTTGTGCGAAGTGGCCGGCATGGACGCGTTTACGCTGCAGCCGCTCGCCGGCGCTCACGGCGAGCTGACCGGCATGATGCTGATCGCCGCCTATCACCGGGACCATGGACACAAGAAGACCGAGGTCATCATCCCGGACGAGGCGCACGGCACGAATCCGGCCAGCGCCGCCATCGCGGGGTTCGCCACGCGTTCGGTACCGACGAATTCCAAGACCGGTATGCTGGATCTCAAGGCGCTCGAAGCCGCCGTCACCGACCAGACCGCCGCCATCATGCTGACGAATCCCAACACGCTGGGCATCTTCAACACGCAGATCCAGAAGGTGGCCGAGCTCGCCCACCGGCACGGTGCGCTGGTCTACTACGACGGCGCCAACCTGAACGCCGTGCTCGGCAAGTTCCGGCCCGGCGACGCCGGGATCGACGTCATGCACATCAATCTCCACAAGACATTCGCCACGCCGCACGGCTGCGGGGGCCCCGGCGCCGGTCCGGTGGGCGTCAAGCAACACCTCGTGGAGTACCTTCCCATCTCCCGCGTCGTGAAGCGCAAGGACAACACCTACACCCTCGACTACGACTTCCCGAAGTCCATCGGCTACATCGCACCCTTCTACGGCAACTTCTCCGTCTGCCTGAAGGCCTATGTCTACGGCCTCCTGCTCGGCGCCTCCGGCCTGGTGGAAGCCAGCGAGAACGCCGTGCTGAACGCCAACTACGTCATGAACGCCCTGAAGGACGTGTACGACCTGCCCTACGACAAGCCCTGCATGCACGAGTTCGTGTTGTCGGCCAAGCGACAGATGGAATACGGCGTTCATGCCATCGATGTGGCCAAGGGTCTTATTGACGAGGGATTCTACCCGCCGACCGTCTACTTCCCTCTGATCGTCAAGGAAGCCATGATGATCGAGCCGACGGAGACCGAGAGCAAGGAAACGATGGATTCGTTTATTGCGGCCATGAAGCGGGTCGCCGCCAAGGCCGCCACGTCGCCCCAGTCGCTCCACGATGCACCCGTCACCACGCCGGTCAGCCACCCCGACGAAGTCAAGGCCGCGCGGGACATGGATTTCTGCTGGCGGTAAACCGAAACAATTCCGGCGGGGTTCCCCTCACCTCAATCCTCTTCTCTACGAGGGAGAGGGCCAAGGTGAGGGGGTGATTTCTGAAGCAGCCTCATCTTGACGTTGGGATCGAACCCCGGAAGCACGCGGGAGACATGGTAATCGAAGAGCAGCTTGCCTCCGAACGCGAGATAGCGTTTGTTGTCGTACGTGGCCACCCGCTCGAGAATGGCGGCGGTCTGCTGTTAAAGGTACTTCTCGTTGTCAAAACCCGTCTTCTTCGGTATCGGCGTCTCCCCGGAATTATTTCGGCTCCGCACCGTCCCAGCAGTACGTGCACAGTTTTTCCTTGGGCAGACCGATGGCGGCCACCAGGTCGTCGAGGTTCTGGTACTTGAGAGTCGTGAGTTTCAGGCGCTTGCGAATCTTCTCCACCATGGCGCGGTACCGTTTCGAGCGCGGATTGGCGTACTCCGCCAGGTGCTTGTCGCCGTGCCGCTCCAACTGCTTGATGGCCCGGCGGGCGGCCAGATCGAGTTCGGAACGGGACCGGGAAAAATTCAGGAACTTGCACCCGTAAACCAGCGGCGGACACGCCGGGCGCATGTGGACCTCCTTCGCGCCGTAGCGGTGTACCCGATGGATGATATCTCGCAGCTGGGTGCCACGAACGATGGAGTCCTCGCAGAACACCATGCTTCGGCCCTTGATGAGTTCGCGGATCGGCACGAGTTTCATCCGTGCCACCAGCTCGCGGACCGTCTGGTCCTGCGGCATGAAACTGCGCGGCCAGGTCGGGGTGTACTTGACAAAAGGCCGCATGAAGGGAACGCCCGCCTCGTTGGCATAGCCGACGGCATGCGAGGTGCCGGAGTCCGGGATGCCGGCGGCAATGTCGATCTTCACCTTGTCGTTCCGGGCCAACGCCGCACCGCATCGGTACCGGACCTCTTCTACGTTGATGCCTTCGTAATTCGATGACGGGTATCCATAGTACACCCAGAGGAAGGAGCAAATCTGCATCTTCTTCAGCGGTGCCTTCTTCTGCACGACACCATCCTTTGACATGAAGAGGATCTCGCCGGGACCAAGGTATTTCGAGATATGGTAGTCCAAGTTCGGAAACGCCGTCGTTTCCATTGTCACGGCATCGGCGCCCTTCTTCTTGCCCAGGATCACCGGCGTTCGGCCCAACTGGTCACGCGCCGCGTAGATACCCTTGGCCGTCAGGATCAGGATGGAACAGGATCCTTCAATGGCCTCCTGGGCGTTCCGGATTCCATCCTCAAACGTGGCTTCCTGGTTGATCAAGGTCGCCACGAGCTCGGTCGGGTTGATTTCGCCGCCGCTCATCTCCGAGAAATGCGTCGTCCGTTTGTCAAACGCCGTCTTGGCCAGTTTGACAGCGTTCTTCACCACGCCAACCGTAACGATGGCGTACGTACCGAGATGAGACCCGATCAGAAGCGGCTGGTCCTCGTAGTCGCTGATGACCCCGATGCCACACGTGCCGTGCATTTTGTCGATGTCGAACTCGAACTTGGACCTGAACTGGGAATTCTCGATGTTGTGGATGAACCGGGTGAAGCCTTTCCCGTTCCGAACCACCAACCCGCCGCGCTTTGTGCCCAGATGCGAATGATAGTCGGTCCCGTAGAACAGATCGCTGACACAATCCGTTTTGGAAACTACACCAAAGAATCCGCCCATAGTCGTCTCCTGTTTGTCGGTGGTGAGAGTGCGCCGATCAGAACGGAACGAATTCTATTTCTGCCGGTAACATCAACGCAAACGAAAAAGCGGCGTTGAAGCCGTTTCTTTGGGGTTCATTTGCCGTTTATACGGCCATTCAGGCCGAGAACATGCCGTTTATCGGCACGTGATTCTCTTGCTCGATAACCGGTTACGGCTTGGCTGTAATGGCTTGCACCGGGCAGTTCGATGCGGCCTCTTTGCACGTGTCTTCCGCCGCTTTCGGCACGACATCGGCAATGACCACGGCCACTCCGTCCTGCATCTCGAAGACTTCCGGACAGGTGTCCGCGCAAATTCCACATCCCACACACGCCTCTTTGTCTATGATCGCGATCATGTTTCGCTCCTTTACCCTGGAATCCAAAACGTGGTTTGGGCGGCCACGGTCCGCGGCTCACCTTCCACCTCCACCGCGAGGGTGGTCGCTATGGGATCCGGCAACGGACACGGCAGGTCGCGCAGAAACAGGCGCCGCCCCTTCTGCTCGAAGCGCACCGGCTTCCCGCCATCGACATGGCGCACGCTCAGAACCTTGTTGGCTATGTCCGTAAGACAATACTCCTGCCCCGGGCTGTGGGTCAGGTGGATATACACCGTGTTGCCGCGCGTCGTCACCGTGGACGAATTATTCCAGCTGAACGGGGAGCGCGACGAATTCGGCAGGAATTCGCCGTTGCGCCGCAGCCAGTCGCCGGCCCGGCGCAGAATCTGCACGGCCTCGTCGGGAATCGTCCCGTCAGCGCGCGGGCCGATATTGAGAAGGAGGTTTCCAGCGCTCTTGGCGGCGGTCAGCATCATGTGGATGACCTGCCGGGCGCTCTTCCAGTCCCGATCGCCCGCGTGATACCCCCAGTTTCCGTTGAGCGTCATGCACGACTCCCACGCGCCCGCCTTGGCGTTCAGCGACTGTTCCGAGCAACGGAAGTCGAACGGCTCGCCATTGCGTTCGTTGATCAGGATCTGCGGCTGCAGGCTCTTGACCCAGGGGTTGACGGGTTCCGCGCCGGCCGGGGGCGCCGGGATCGCGCCGTCGTACCACAGGACATCGATCTTTCCGTAGCGGGTCAGCAGCTCGGCCAGCTGCGAACGATAGTAGGCATCGAACCGCCGCCAGGCCTCCGGGTCCGGCCATTTCGTCGGCCAGTCGCGCTCGTGGGCGCCGGGGTAGTCCGGATGCCGCCAGTCGGCCACCGAATAATAGAGCCCCACCTTGAGACCGGCCGCGCGCACCGCCTCGACAAAGGGACCGACCAGGTCCCGCCCGGGGCCCAGCCGGCCGGCGTGGTAGTCGCTGGTCGCGGTATCCCACAGACAGAAGCCGTCGTGGTGCCGCGTGGTCAGGACCATGTACTTCATTCCCGCCTCGCGGGCCAGCGCGGCCCATGCGGCCGGATCGTATCGCTCCGCCTTGAAGTTCCGCGCGTACTTCTCGGCGTAGTCCTTGTGGGGAATGCATTCCCGATTCATCACCCACTCGCCACGGCCCGCTACCGAGTACGGTCCCCAGTGAATGATCATGCCGTAACGCGCTTCATGGAACCATTTCAGCGGTTCCGCCGAAGCGGGATCTGTCGCCGATCGTTGTCTTGCCTTCGCCATGCGTGTTCCCCCTTTCTCCCCACAACCGCGACATGAGAGCAAACGGAGCCGGCGCCGTCAACTCGGATACCGGTCGTTTTCCCGTGTGGGCGCTTGCGATCCCGCCGCTGCCGGGTGTAGAATGTGCGCAGAAGTGGAGGGATCGTCGATCGTGGCCTGGCGACTGCATAAGAGCGTGAAGAGGGGAGAACTCGACAACCGCACGCCCGGCCGGGTCACCGGCCGCGTGTGGCTGGTCGACTGCGAGAAACCCCTCACCCTGGAGCTCAAAGGAAACGCCCTGAAGGATCTCGCCGGCTGCTTCATCCGGTTCTCCAATCCGACGCCCGAGAAGGGTGAAGCCGTGGACTTGAGACTGCAGCAGCGGGGCGTCGTGGGCGACATCACCGGCTCCCGCAAGGTCCGCGTGCCGGATGTGCCGATCGAGGAGATGATGCGGCTTTCCAAGGAGGGAAAGAAATTCCCCGAGCACCTGGGAAACTGCCTCTACATCGAATGGTTCAGCGAGGCGAACGGCCGCGTTGTCATCGAGAGCGCCGACTACGAGGTCACCCTTTCCGCTCCCAAGTGGGGAATGACGGAAGAACAGCAGCAGGATCAGCTCCGGGCGAACCAGGAAGCCATCCGGAGCTTCCTCGACCGGCTCGCCGGGGCCATGCCCAGCGACAGCGACGAGGAGGAACCCGAGGACGAAGAGCCCTACAAGCCCATGAACGAGTTCGAGTGGGAGAAATTTATGAAGGAGTCCGACAAGCGGACCGACCGCTACATGCAGCTCCTGGAGAAGTACGAAGGGCACCCCGACCAGGAGAAGCTCGTCGCGCATGAAATGGGCTGGACCTGGCTTGAAGAAGCGCTGGATGCGGACGAGCGCGGCAAACTGGAAGACGACGAAAAGGATGACAATCCGTTCGACTCGGACGAGGTGCCCGAACTGGTCCCGGACCCGCTCACCGAAGGCACCGACTGGGTGCGCGACGAGTCCGGCCATCCCCAGCATCCGCTGGTGCTTCGCACCATCAAGGTGGCCACCGGCATGTGGCATCGCTGCAAGGACAAGGGCCTGCTCGGCGAAACCGGCGACCCCGAGTTGCAGGACATGGTCTTCCAAGCCGAGATGACCGGCGCCAAGCTGGCGGGTGGGCTGAACTCCCTGGCGTACGACCATGCGCCGGAAGGTGGCTTCGTGGTGGCCTGTCTGAAGCGGGCCCTGACCTATCTTCACAAGGCGATTGGGCTCACCGACAAAGTCGCCGCCAAATCACTGGTCCCAGAAGAGGAACTAATCGCCTATCGCAACGATCTTTTCGGCATCAGAGAGGCGATCCTCCAACTCATGGAACGCTACCGCCACGAAGCGTCGTGACCCCGCGCCGGTCTGACCCAATTCACAGAGACCACGGATTCTTGGCCCCTTTGACGATCTCCTTCAGCATCCAAAGATCCCGGCACACAAGCGTCAGTCCAAGCGGAACAACCGCGGCCACGAGAGACAAGAGAAAACGTTTCAGGAAGGACTTGTCCGTCATTCCGGAGTCGACAAAGTGATCGACATTCACGACGAGAGCGAACAGGACAAGGCCCCACATGCCTATCGTAATCACTGTGACGAGTAGCTTCAAGAACAGCGGGGTCGCGTCAGCGATTCGTTGGTAGCGCCCGATGTCAATCTGTTCTTCCATGTTCTATCGTTTCCGTTCCAGGAAAGGATTCTCGATACGGACCCCGCGAATGCTCTGACCAGCGTTGAGATCTTCGGTCCAAACGCGACCACAATGCGCCTTGGCAGCACTGACCACGATCAGGGCATCCCAAAATGCAATCTGATCGAGAATACTGCAATCCATCGCCTCTTTGATCAATGCGGTATCCACCATGACAACCTCCAGGGAAAGGAACGGTTCAACGAGGCCTTTGGCGACCAAGGGCTCAATCCCCAATTTCCGTGTTGCAGTCACAAAGAACTCCTGGAGTACCTGCGTGGAGATGACACCACCGCCATCCTTTTCCACTTTCCCGAGCAACTCTCGGGCACAACGTTGTTTGCTGGGACTGTCGCGATCCACCGCATAGGCCAGGACATTGGTGTCAATAAACGTCTTAGCGCTCATAGAGATCCTCCCGTCTCCAACTCTTGCCACGGGATCGGCCACCAGCCCGGTCTGCCAGCTTGAACAGGTCCTCTGTCCACGAAGATGATGACTGGCACGTGACCGTTTGTTGGAGCAACTGGCGAAGCAGTCCGTTCAACGATGTGTGATGCGCACGGGCATACTCACGCCCGGCAGTTAGAGTGTCTTCGTCGATGGCAATTGTGACGTTCTTCATTGTGCCCATCTCCTCCTTGTTCAGTTCTACACATACTATGTGTCCACATGTCATGTGTCAAACGAATTCGAGAGTAATACTCCAACAGCTGACTCGCCCCTTGGGCAGGGCTCAGGCGCCCCGCAGGTAGGTGGCAATTCGACCGGCCGTGGAGGGGTACTTTTCCGGGTCCACCGCCTTCTTCATGGTCTTTAGCGCCGTAATGACTTTCGGCCGGAGATCCGTCGCCAGCTTGCTTACCTGCTGAAGAGCGCCGAGGAGATGGTTGGCCGTGTTCTCGTTGACGGCCGCGAGACCGGTGATCGTCTCCGCCATCCAGGCGATGCCCCGATCGGTCCAGAGCATCTTGTTGTTACCCGCCATGGAGACAAAAAGTGCCCGACTATGCGTCGGGTGTTGAGGCCTGAAGGTCGGCCTTCCCGCTTCCGCCACGATCATGTCGAAAACGTCGTCGTGAACCCCGCCGGCGACAATGCCGAGGTAACTGGCGTAGGGGCTCAGATGGTCTTTCCACATCTCATAGGCCTCGTCAAGAATCGCGCGGCGGCGCGGGTGATCGCTCAGGTTGATGCAGCTCAGTGCCGACATCTTGTCTGTGATATTCCAGGCCTGACGGAAATGGTCCTCCGCAATCTGATAGACCTGCGGCGTGTTCGCTTCGACGAGTACGCGCAGGAGAACCGCCTTGAGCCTTCGCGTTTCGTGGCTTTCCCGGAACGAAGTCCCCGCGGTGTAAGTGTCGGTGGAACAAAACACCTCGATCAGGTCCTTCGCGTATCGGTCAGCCAGCGTCTTCAGCAGCCGGATCCGGGCCGCATATCGTTCACGGTAGAGCGGAAGATACCGACGGTCGAGCGATTGTTCATCGATCGAGAGAAGGTGCGCCTTCAAGCCCGCCGGGATGGAAGGATCTCGGAGCACATGAGCGAACGTCTCCTGCCACTCGTTGCCAATGTCGGCATGGATGTCGCGAATCAGCTTGATGCGCTCGCCGTCCGTCAGCCGCCGCATGGCCTCCACGCGGTTGAAGCGGTTTGGGTCGAGCCGGATCTGACGGCGCAATTGTTCGGGCGTTACCGACAGGTCCGTGAACGTGCCATAGAAAGAGCAGTCCCGGTTCAGCGAGACGAACGCCGGCTCCGGAACATCTCTGAACGTCAGGTGCAGCAGCGACGACTGTCCCGCCCGGTAAGGATCTGCTTCCTTCCCCGTCATTTCCACAGTCACGGCCGTGCCGGCAATGTCATGCCCCTCCCTGTCGACGGCGGCCATTTCGAACGGCAGATGGAAGAGCCCGCCGCCGATCCCCATGGGTTGCCGCGCAGGCCCGGTTCGGGTCTGCCGCAGAAACACGTGCAGGGTTCGGGCTTCGCGGTCATACCGGTGCGTCGCGTCAACCTTGGGGTAGCCAATCGTGAAGAGCCACTCGCGCTTGAACGCCGCCAGATCGCGTCCGCTGACTTCCTCGAAGCACGCGAAGAACTGATCAGTGTTGGCGTTTCCGCCCTGGTAGCGCCGGAAGTAGAGGTTCTTGCCCCGACGGAACAGATCCGCGCCCAGGATGTGGCGAAGCATGCGGATCACTTCCGCCGCCTTGACGTACGTCAGTCCGTCGACCAGTTCGTCGGGATCGTTGAAGCCTTTCCGCACGATATTGCCCATGTGGCCCGCGTCTTCCACGGCGAGGGGGCCCCCGACCGGACCGCGCATCGTGTCCACCTGGTCCAGGCGGACACAATCCGGATCGAACTGCTCGCGGGTAAACTGTCGCTCGACATCCACGGTGAAGGCCTCGTTGAGCCACATGTCGAACGGCGTTTCCATGGTGACGTCGCTTCCGCACTGGTTGTGCTCGAATTCGTGAACGATGACGCCATGCGCGTATCTCACACGCCCGTCGCCGGTATACTCGTCGATCAGGGCGGCATCGGTGACGATCGACGTGTTGCCCACATTCTCCATGCCGCCGTAGTTGGACTTTTCCATGCACAGGGTCCGGTACACGTCGCGTTCGTATTCGTAGTCCTGAGTGCGCCCCTGCCAGAGAACCGATTCCTTGATGATCTGCATCGGCTCGACGGCCCCCCTACCCCGGCCCGGTGGAACCAGGTATTCGAGCTTCACACGGCGGCCGGACGGATAGGTCACTTCGTCCTCGAGCATGTCCCACGTTCCGACGGCCACAATAAACAGGTACGGCGCCATGGGCGTGGCGTTTTCGTACGTGATGACTTTCCGCGACGGATCGCCGGGCTTGAGCACCGGCTTGCCGTCGGGATTCGACGCTCTTGAGACATTTCCATTAGAGATCAGGTGTGTGTAGCGCGCGTCGGCTTCCAGCGTGGTGGTCATCGTGCACTTGGCCGTGCAGTCGTCGAAGACCGGCATCACGCGCTGGAATCCCCACTGCTGGAACTGCGACATGTACTGCTGCGGGCAGCCCGCCGGTGTCGTATCCTTGTAGATCCCCTCGAGGATGTTGTCCGACGGCACGCAGGTTGTTCGGGTTCGAATACTGAACGTGGCCCCACGTTTCATGCGCCGGGGCAGCTTGACAACCAGTACATTCTTCTTTGTCTGGTAGTCATAGCGAAGCGGGCGCACCCGCTCCCCTGCCACCCATTCCACGGAATGGATGCCCAGATCCCGGGCATCCAACCGGACTTCATCCAGAGGCTTGAGGGCCGTGATCCTCAGCGTGTTGGTCCCCTCCACCTTCCCGTCTAGGAAGTTGAGGTGGATGTCCATGTGGTCTAGCTTGACCGGCAGGGGCTTGAAATCCGAACGGTAGTACTTGAATTCACGCTTCTTCATAAATCTCCGATTGAGGCTGTCTTTATAAAGGAACGGCCACCCGCAACCAAGTGGAATCCTTTCCCGGCTACTGACGCAAATCGGACGGATCGACCCTCGTGTCGGGTAACAGGGCAGACGCCGTCTTGAAGTGCTCCCGAAGGGCCCGAAGACGTTCAAGTTCTTTGAGGGGGTTCATGCCGGGCACTTCCACCGCGCTGATCGCCGCCGCAAAGTAGTAGTTCCCCGCTCGAATGCCGGCCACCAGCTCTTCCCGAGTCGTATCCCCAAGGAGAAGCGACGGGAATGGTCGATCGACAAAGCGACGGCCGAACCAGTTCAGGAACGGCATGGCCCGGAGGTGGCGCCCTTGGGGAATGGTCTTTGGTCCGAGGAAGGTAATCGCCGGTCGATCATCCGTGTTGAGAGGATACACCTGGAAATCCTGTTTGGCCGCCACCAGGTCGCCCAATAGCAGGAGGCGCGCATTCGCCGACGAACGAAGAAACGTCGATTCGCCGGCCAGCGCCCTGACCGCATCGCCGTCAAGACGCCGCGCCAGGAACTCCGCTGACCCGTCGATCGGATCTGCCGAACCGATGAGCCCAACGATGGGCTGGAGCGGATCGAAATTCCCCCGCACCGCCACGGCGCAGGGGAACACGTCGAGGAAGGTGCGAATCACCACGCCGGCAATCTCCTCATCCATCTGGTACGTCGGCAGCCACAGGCAGAACAGGCCGCCGGCCGCCAGCTTCGCCTTCACCTCCCGGAAGAAGTCCCGGGAATAGAGGCTGGCCGTCCCGTCCTGCGCCGGCAACATGAGATCAACCATGATCACGTCGTAGGGCTCGCGCGCGGCCCGGATCACATGCCGACCGTCGTGGCCGACGATGCGTGCCCGGGGATCGGCGAACAGCCGGCGGTTCCACGGCGCAAACTGCTCCCGCGCCGCGCGAATCACCTCCGGCACCACTTCCACGGCATCGAGTTCGGCGATGGGAAAGTCGAGCGCCGCGGCGGCCGAGATGCCGGAGGCCATGCCGATGAAACAGACCCGTTTCGGGTTCCGATGAAACAGGAGCGGGATCCAGCTCTCCTGCTTTTGGGCGCGCAGAGCGCGCCCCGTGCCGTTCAACGTGTAGGTCTGGTTAAGCAGAATATGACGGGACCCGCTGTCGTGGTCAATCGTGGCGACGATCCCACTCGGGCCTTCATAGAGCGCCACCAGATGTTCCTCGGGCAGCAAGGAAACCGGTGGCTGTTTCCACACGAACGCGGCGACGACCAGCAGCAGTGTAGCCACCGCCGTCAGTGCCAGGCGACGGGCGGGGAGACGTTCGCCCGCGGTCAGTCTGACAAGGGCCGCCAGCCCGAGATAACACCAGGCGACGACCATGAACGAGACCGTGAGCCCCAGGGCGGGCAGACACACAAATGAGGCGGCCAGTGCGCCCACCGCGCAGCCAACCTTGTTGGCGGAAACGACGCGGCCCAACGCGCGGCCCTGGTGCGCCTGTCCGCGCTCCACGGTCTCCCACGCGAGGGGAAAGACCGCGCCCACGGCCAGCAGGAGCGGCAAGAGGAGAATCATTGCCGCGGCCATCAGCGCCCCGTTGTCGGCAACCAGAGAAGCCCAGGGGAAGACGAGTCCGCGCTTCTGCAGTAGGTGAAAGATCGCCGGATAGCACACCATCAGTGAACCGCTCGCCCACAAGGCGCCGGCCAGCAGTCGCTCCGCCCGCCAGCCGCGCCTCCTCAGCCACACGGCCAGCCAGCAGCCGAGTCCCAGATCGAGGATGAAGGCGAAGAGCACGGCGGACACGGCATAGATCGTCACCGTGTGCAGTTGGCGGAAATAGACGAACGTCAGGATTTCCAGCGCGACGGAGAGAATCCCGGAGCCGATGACAACCCACCAGCCGATGGATGCCGGAATCGCGGGGACCGTGGCCGCGGGGGGATCGGCCGGTCGCGCCGGCAAGCACGCCGCCGGTCGGCGCCCGACGGCCATCGCCACCACTCCGACGCCGATCAGCACAGCAGCGCACACGTAGTAGGCGGCGCCATAGCCAATCAGGAAAGGAAGCAGAACCCCACCCAGGACCACGCCGAATGCTGCGCCGACGAGATTACCCGCATAGAACCCGCCGCCGTGCGAGGTTCGACGGTCCGCCTGGCTGATCCAGGCTTCGGATAGCGCCGGGAACGTGCCGCCGGAGAAGAAGGAAGGAATCCCAACCAGCACGAGTACAAACAGCGTATCGGTCAACGCGCTTCCCCACCCGCCCGGGAGAGCGGCGTAGAGGCCGCCGCGCACAAGAAACAGCAGGACCGCCGATACGCCGGTCAGTATCTCACACGCACCATAAAGCGCCAGCGGCCGGCGCGTAGCGGCGGCCACCCGGCCACCGACCGCGTTGCCCAGCGCCGCGCACAGAAAGAAGACGGCGATTACGAGGGTGGCGGACACCACCGTGTTGCCGATAAGAAGGCCGACCGACCGGATCCAGAGAGTCTCGAACGACAGAAGGCAGAACCCCGAGATCGTGTAGAGAATACCCAGCAGGAGTCTCATCGCCCTCCACCGCGCAAACGACCTTCCTAGAGCTTGATCACCGCGACATCATAGGCGCCGAGCGTCAGTGTAGAACCCGTTGTCTGGTCGGTAATCAGCAGTTTCCTGCCCGCCGGAACCGTGATGGTCCTGGGCTCCTCGAGATGATTGATCAGGAAGAGGAGCTTCCTTCCCTTTCCTTCGCGAACCGTCGCCTCGACACCGGCCGGCAGCGTCACGATCGGCTTGATGCGGGCCGTCTTCAGAACGTCCGCCATGAGCGCGTCGTAGAAGGCGTCTTCCTTGACGACGGTGCCGACGTAGTAGCCGGCGCCCTTCCCAAACCGGTTACGCGTGGCGGCGGCGAACGATTTCATGTGCCACGGTTCAAAACCGGCCAGCACCTCGGCCCCCTGGGCCGTCACCCAATCGGCGAAGTGGCGGCCTGTGAAACGTCCCGCCAGCGTGCGCGCGCCGATGACCGTATATTCCATGTCTCCCGCCAGCGCCTCGTACTCCTCGATGACAATACCCAGCGCCTTCGAGAGCAGGCCCGGAAGCGTGCGGGCATGGCACAGGCCCGACTCGTCCTTTACGCCGGTGCGGCAGTCGGTGACGAGAACGCCGCCCTTCCTGACAAAGTCGCTCAATGCGCGGGCCACCGGATCCGGAAGGAGATAGAGGTCGGGCGCCAGCACCACCTTGTAGGCGGAGAAATCCTGCGTGGGCTTGATCATGTCCACGTTCACGCCCGCCCGGAGGAGCGCATTGTAGTAGCGATGCAGGGCGACATGCGGATTGTTCTCGTTAAAAGCCGGCTGGATACGGAGCGCCCACTGGCTCTCGTAGTCGTAAATCATGGCGACCTTCGCGCGGATCGTCGTACCGGCCACATCCTTCGCCAGTTTGCGATATTCGCGGGCCACCTGGGCGGCTTCGCGGTAGCGGCGCAGCGGCTTGCCGTCGTGGCCGAGGATGCCGTGCCAATACTGCTCGCGCCCGGCCGTACAGGTTCGCCAGCGGAACCAGATCTGGCCGTCGGCTCCGTGTGCCAGTTGCTGGTAGGCCACGTTGCGAATTTCGCCGGGCCGCGGGTTTCGCCCGAACGCCCCCCACCCGCCCGGACCGGCGGTCTGTTCCATGATCCAGAAGTTCTTTCGCTTCAGTCCGCGCATGACGTCGGCGGCCATGCCGGCGCCGTACTTCACCTCGGGCTTACCCCAGACCGGGTAGTTGTCCCAGCTGACGTGATCGAGGTCCTCGGCCAGATCGTAGTAGTTGAGGTTGTTGTAGAGGCCCATGAAGTTGTGGGTCACAAAATGATGAGGACACACTTCGCGAAGGATCTCCGCCTGTTCGTGCTGGAAGCGGACATTGAGCCAGGAAGTGAAGCGCGCCCAGTCGAGGCATAGGCCGGGGTTGTGCGACCCTTCGTCGACCGGCATCTGGATCTCGCTCCAGTCCTGGTACGTATGTCCCCAGAAATGGGTGCCGAGCGCGCGGTTGAGTTCGGAGAGCGTCTTGTACCGGGCTTTCAGCCAGTTCTGGAACTCGACATGACAGGAATTGCAGAAGCAGGCCGGGTCCCCGAATTCATTGTCGGTTTGCCAGCCGATCACGTTGGGCGTGTTCTTGAAATGTTCGGCCATGGCGCGCGTAATGCGCCGGGACAGCAGGCGGTAGGCACCGGACGTGAAACAGTTGTTTTTCCGAACCCCCCATGCGATGCGCTGACCGCTCTTCTGTGTGGCCAGCGTTTCGGGATACTGCCGGGCGACCCATGCCGGCATCACCGCCGTCGGCGTGCAGAGAATCGCGTCGACGCCGTTCCTGGCCAGGATGCCAAGACTCTTGTCCAGCCAGTCGAAGGTGAATACGCCGTCCTTCGGCTCCATGAAAACCCAGGCGAACTCGGCCAGACGCACCACATTGAAACCGCCTTGTTTCATCAACTTGGCATCGGTTTCCCAGCGCGACTGTGGCCAGTGTTCAGGATAATAGGCGAATCCAACATGCATAGTCTTTTCCCTTTCAGGGCCTTTGATCTAGCCGTGTATAGGGATGCTGTCATTATCACACTCTGCTATACGCCGCAAGCATCATCAGGCATCTGCCAAAAACGACGGAAAACCCGAGGAAAAAGCCTTGTTTTTGGACTGTGAACAACTTGTTCACAATTGTTAAAAGGTGTTCGGCTGTGTCTTATGCCTTGGCTGAGGCACACTGTCTCATCGGTTCGAAGGAACGCCCGTGGCATTCTGACGCTATCGATTGCTGCCAAGTCTCAACATCTTCATTGTTAATGTCTTACACCAGACAAGGCGGCAGGACACCTCGCCGTCTTGGAGGGGGAAAGAAGAGACATTTCGTGCAGTCTTCGTGCAGAGAGGACTGTCCGGTGCTGATTTTCATCCCGAAAAAGCTGTTTCATATCTTCTGGAATCCCAGCAGGTTACAGGTTCGAAGCCAGACGCCCGGAAAAGAGCGTTTTCGAATGGCATGTATTAGGCTTTTGCACACTTCAGAATAGTAGATACATTACAGAAACAAGGGAAGTAAATGGACATTCTAATGCAAGGCGTAACGGTGTTCAGGTCGGAGTTTTGGACCATGTTGGTCGATATGGCTCCGTATCTGTTGCTTGGGTTTGCCATCGCCGGCTTGCTAGCAGCCTTTGTATCGCCTGAAACCGTCGAACGGCATCTGGGCAGCAGGGGGTTCAAATCCGTGTTCAAGGCCGCTTTGTTCGGCGTTCCCCTGCCCCTGTGTTCCTGCGGCGTAATTCCCGTGGCTGCGTCCCTGCGGAAACACGGGGCCAGCCGAGGCGCCACGATGGCGTTCCTCCTTTCCACACCGCAGACCGGCGTGGACAGCATCATGGTGACCTACGCGCTCCTGGGCCCGATCTTCGCCATCTTTCGCCCCATCGCCGCCTTCTTCACCGGCCTGCTGGGCGGCGGCCTGACGGACAAATTCGATATCGGGAACGACAACGGCGGGAAAGACTCCCCGCCCGTATGCACGGACGAGTGCTGCACGACCGAAAAGAAGAGAAACTGGTTCATTCGAACCCTCTACCACGGTTTCGTCGTGCTGCCCCGCGATCTCGCCCGGCCCATGTTGCTCGGGTTGCTCCTGGCGGGTGTCATCTCGGCGATCGTGCCCGATGACTTTTTCGCCGGCGCGCTCGGAACGGGAGTCGGCGGCATCTTCCTGATGATGCTGGTCGGGATTCCCATGTATGTCTGCGCCACCGCCTCGGTCCCGATCGCCGCGGCCCTGATGCTCAAAGGCGTTTCGGCCGGTGCGGCCCTGGCCTTCCTTATCGCGGGTCCCGCCACCAACGCGGCCGCCATCGCCACCATCTGGAAGGTGCTCGGCCGGCGCGCAACGTTCATCTACGTCGGCACCGTGGCCGTAACGGCGGTGGTTTTCGGCCTGCTGCTGGACGCGATATTCGTCATCCGGGGCGTCAAGGCCGCGGAGGCCGTGTGTTGCACCACCACCTCCTGGTTCGGAGTTGTCAGCGCCGTCCTTCTGCTGGCCGTCCTCGGCTTCGGCCTGTTCCACCGCTTCCGGGGCCACCAGGATCATGGCGAGGCCCATGAACACGAAGGCCACGAAGACAAGACGCTGGAGTTGAATGTCAAAGGAATGACCTGCAGCCATTGCGAGGAAACCGCCGCCCGCGCGGCCAAGGCCTGTCCCGGCGTTGAAACCGCCAGAGCCGACCTCCGTACCGGCACATTGACGGTGACCGGTCACGACCTGAGCATCCCGCAACTGGCGGCGGCGGTGGAAGCCGTCGGGTTCAAAGTGAAGCTCCCCGCCTTGAAAGGCGGGGCTTCTGAGCGGAACTGCGCCGCAGCCATAGACAGGCAACCCGTCTTCGTCCCGACGCTCTTCGAGGTCGGGACTTCGACGCGGTCGCCTCCGCCATGCCTCCCCGTGGTGCCTGCCCGCATTGCTGCCTGCCCACATCGCTGCGCGAAGTGCTGCGGGCGGGCGCAAAGCGCTGCAGGCGGGAACCACGGGGCTTCCTGGCGAAGGCGAGTCACGGGCACTTGACCATGGAGATGTTTCTCAAACTGGGAACCCTGTTTGCGACGGCCTTTGTCGTCGGCTTTTCGGGCGCCATGATGCCGGGCCCGCTGCTCGCCGTGACCATCCACGAAAGCACCCGCCGCGGCCCCATGGCGGGGCCCTTGATTGTCCTGGGCCACGCCATCCTCGAACTGGTGCTGGTCATCGGCATAGTGCTGGGCCTCGCGACCTTCTTGAAGAACGACCTCGTCATCGCCATCATCAGCTTCGCCGGCGGCGCGGTCATGGGGTGGATGGGCCAGGACATGATTCGCTCTGCCCGGACCTTGTCGCTCGACGTCAAGGCCGACGACCGAAAGGCCATGCATCCCGTACTCGCGGGAATCGTGGTCTCCCTCTCCAATCCCTACTGGACCATCTGGTGGGCGACGATCGGGATAACCTACGTGATCATAGGCCTCGAGTTCGGGCTGCTCGGCATTGTCGTGTTCTTCGTCGGCCACATCCTGTCCGACCTCGTGTGGTATACGCTGGTGAGCGTCGGCGTCGCCAAAGGCCGGCGATGGCTGTCCGACCGGGCGTACCGGGGCCTGATTGTCTTCTGCGGCAGCGCCCTTCTCCTGTTCGGCTTCTGGTTCCTCTGGACCGGCTTCACGGTATTGAACCGGTAACCACACGACTGACAATGACAGTAGAGCCACCGCTATGCGGTGGCTCCGGAAGCCACCACGTAGCGGTGGCTTTGCCTCCGACAATTCAATTGAGGCCAAACCATTCCGGCATCTCGCAACGCGTCCGCGACCCTTTGCCCTTGAAACCGCACACCCGTGTTGTGAGAATGCGGGCGGATAGCGAACGAACGCTGCGGGAACAGGATCATGACGAGCGAACCGCGACAAAGGGGCAGTGGGATCATCAACGTTGGCCTGGCCGCCAACGCGCTGCTCGCCCTTCTTAAGACCACCATCGGCGTCTTCGGGCACAGTACCGCCCTGCTGGCAGATGGCATCAACTCCACGTCCGATGTGGCCTACTACATCGTCGTGAAGATCTTCATGAAGCTGGCGGGCAAGCCCGCCGAACTACAACTACCCTTCATTGACGGCCATGCGTTAGCACAATAATTGTGCTGGACAATAGTAGTGCTTCGCGCAATGATGGCGTTATGAAGAACATAACGCTCAAGCTCAACGATGCTGTTCTGGATCGCGTGCGGCATGTGGCCGTTGACGAGCACACTTCCGTTTCCGCCTGGGTGCAGAGTATCATCACCCGTGAGTTAGCCTGACTTTCGCTACTCAAGCACAGGGGAGAAGGAAAGCCCCGTGAAAACGGGGTATTCAGGTCAGAGGTCTTCACTACATTTGGATTTCTCTGTTCGCGGTGATCCGGGGTTTAGGTTGCGGCGGCAACGTCAGATGCAGACGTTCGAGCAGGAGGTCCGCTTCGTCGTCCGGTTGCGTGT
>Ga0172375_10003453_pt1 | contig 23988 bp, 26 predicted proteins | sample LakKiv1m_FD_114537 | JGI IMG/M metagenome (GOLD analysis project Ga0172375, IMG submission 114537) | Freshwater microbial communities from Kabuno Bay, South-Kivu, Congo - kab_092012_11.1m | ecosystem: Environmental > Aquatic > Freshwater > Lake | place: Democratic Republic of the Congo... | reverse complement strand
TGTAATAAAATTCATTTTTCTTCCTGTTCTTGGTTTAATATTTGGAACAAGTTTACCTTTAGCCATAGTAGAATCCTCAAGTATGGAACATTACTCGCTAACTGAAAATAATATTAATTATGTTATGTGCGGAAAAGTATTTCCTTCAAGTAAATTTTTCAATCTTGATGAGTATTGGCAGAACTGCGGTAGTTGGTATGAAGAAAGAAATATAACAAAACAAGAATTCTCCACATTTAAATTTCCAAATGGTTTTAGAAAAGGCGATATAATAGTTATATTCAAAAAATCAGATATAAAAATAGGCGATATAATAATATTTAATGCAGGTACAAGAATACCAATAATACATAGAGTTATTTCTTTAAGCCCACTTCAAACAAAAGGAGACCATAATCCGGACCAATTAAAACCCCAATATGGTGCTGATGAAACCAATATTAAGCAGAGTCAGATAATAGGTGTCGCTGTTGCAAGAATACCTTATTTGGGCTTACCCAAGGTTTATATTTGCAATCATTGGAATTTACCATTAATTTGTCGATAGAACTTAAATTCAAAACATTTAAAAACAAGGCTTATTAATAAAAACAATGGAATTTTGCCCTAAGTGTGGAAGCGTTTTAGTAGAAAAGAGGAAGAATTTTGGATGTATGAGATGCAATTATACTTCTAAGAGTAAAGTTAAAATAGAAAGTTCTGAAAATTTGAAAGAGAAAAAAGAGACTGCTGTTGTTCATGAAAAAGATACAGAAGTTATGCCTGTTACAGCAGCTACCTGTCCAAAATGTGGACATAAAGAAGCTTACTTCTGGACTTCTCAAACCAGATCAGGAGATGAAGCTGAAACAAGATTCTTTAGATGTGTCAAGTGCAAACACACATGGCGAGAATACCATTGATGCTATTATTCTCAAACAAATAAAATCAAAGGTATTCGAGCAGAGAGTATCATTAATGTAACTTAAATTATATCCTAATTTAAGGATACTCGCGAAAAGAGTATCATTAACCGATTACTTAAGAATATAATAAAAGATTAATTAATGATTAATGTTTCCAGTGCTTTGAACTATCTTTCTTCTTCTTAAGTTGAACTAGATAATCTATCTCAAAATCTTCGAGCCCTATATTTGAGAGGTATCTAAGTTCTCTTGGAAGTTTTTTGTAAGTTGTTTGAGTCATTTTGTCCTCCATTTTTAGTTAATATTCCTAATACAATGCTTTTTAAATCAATTATGAAAAAATTATATAGAATAGCTGTAGAGATTGCTGATTCACAAGCTTTTTAAATAAAAAACATTAATTTTAAAGGAGGCATAATGTACAATGAGGTTTGTTTTTACTCCTGACTGGTTTACGAGAGCAGATGTAATGATTGAATTATTCAGTTTTATTATTCTGGCAGTTTTTTTTGTATTAGCAATTAAAAGCTATAGATTAAATAAAAATAAGAAGTCTCTTTATCTTGGTTGGGGTTTTCTTTTTATTGCATTGGCTGAACTTGCAACAATTCTAACAAAGGTAATTTTATTTTATGATACAACCTTTACGCAAAACATAGGCCAAATGGTTATAACTTACCATGTTGTAAAGTCTGTTGATTTCTTTTACGACCTCGGCTTTTTCATAAACAAACTATTTTTTCTAGTGGGCTTATATGTTCTATATAGATTACCTCTTAAGAAATTATCTATAAGTGATTTAATACTCTCTGTATTCTTCATAATAATATCCGCATTTTACGGCCAATCTTTCTACTACATCTTTAATATAGTTGCTCTGGTATTCATACTCTTAATTATAAGAAACTACTTAGAAATTTACAGAGAAAACAAAGCGCCAAACACCGCATTATTAATTAGTGCATTTACTCTTTTGGGTCTTAGTGAAGTAATCTTTATTCTGTCAAGAATAAATGTACTCTATGTGCTTGGCCAATTGCTGCAATTAGTTAGCTATATAATGTTGCTTATCCTTATAGTAAGAATCTTAAAATATGGGAATCCAAAAACAAAATCCCGATAGCCCGAATAAAAAAAGGACCAGGGTGGAAGTTATCTTTGATATTCTTAGAATAATTCAAGAAAAGGGTGGAAAAATTAAACCAACACACCTCATGTACAAAGCCAACCTTTCCCATATAAGTATGAAAGTTCACTTAGAAAATCTAATAAAAAACGGTTTAATTAAAAAGAATTCTAATCCAAAAGAAAATAAAAACCAACACTTCATGATTGAGATAACTCCGAAGGGCATTAATTTCTGCAATGAGTACAATCAGGTAAAAGAATTCGAAAAAACTTTTGGCATCTGAAAGTTTAGTGGGTTAAACAATAACTTTAAAATACTACTTTTTCTTGATAATAATAAGGCCCGTTAGCTCAGCCCGGTTAGAGTACCACACTCTTAATGTGGGTGTCAAGGGTTCAAATCCCTTACGGGCCATTTATATTCAAATGCCAACTACAAAAGAGCAAAACGAAATTTCTCAGGTTATTGAAATTCTTAAGAAATACTTAAGCCAATATAGAAAAACAACCCTTAATCGAGAGTCTAAAGATTCTAAACGATATTCGCCTTATCAAACTCTGATATCTTGTTTACTTTCTTTAAGAGCTCGGGATGAAGTTACAGAAGTTATCTCTGAAAACCTCTTTCAAATAGCAAAGACACCAGAAGAAATGCTAAAAATTCCTGAAAAAGAATTAAAAAAAATAATATTTAAATCAGGACATTATAATAGAAAAGCGCAAGCAATCTATAATGTATCAAAAGAGCTTATTGAAAGATTTAACTCTAAAGTTCCTCAAACTAGAAAAGAACTAGAATCCATAAAATATATAGGTCCAAAGACTGCTAATATTGTTCTAGCTTTCTCGTTCAATAAGCCAGTGATTCCAGTTGATACCCATGTTAATAGAATTCCAAATAGAATTGGTTGGATAAAAACTAAAACTCCAGAACAATCCGAGCTAGCTCTAATGGAGATAATCCCAAAAAAATATTGGTCTGATTTTAATGGAATCTTTGTCTTATTTGGAAAAAGGGTTTGCTTGCCTGTTTCTCCTTTATGCTCGACTTGCCCTATTAACAAATACTGCAAAAAAATTGGAGTAACTCATTCAAGATAAATTATCTTCTGTGCCCATTTCTTGGAGCTTGCTCTTGGTTGTATTGACCATTCATTTTTAGAATATCTGTTCTTGATGTGCCTGAAGAAGTTCTGTGTGCAATCCAATCAAGTTCTTTTGCAGATACCGGACTTCCAGAGCGATCTCTACAATCACTTAAAACGCCCAGGACTTTAGATCTCTGGGCAGCAAGTGTTCTATAGTCCGAGTAAATTATTTGCTCCATATTATAAATGATTTAAATTGTTTTTATAAGCATTATTGGTGTAGACAACAATATAAGATATAGAAAAATAGTAAAAAATTAACTTTGTAAGCTTCTTCTTATAATTTCTATGGAATCAGCAATTTCTTTTCCTTTTTTTGTTAGTTTGATTAATTTTATTCTTCCTTGCTTTTCAAAACCAACTAATCCAAGATCTTGAAGTGCCTGAAGAATCTTAACAGCATGTGAATAAGTACAATCAACTTCTTTTGCAAGAATGCTTCCGTAACGAGCTTTAGAAACTTTATTCAAAGCTACCAACATTAATGCCGGTTTTCTTCTGAAAAAAATATCAAAGTTATCTTTCATTTTGGTGATTTTAAGGTGTTTTAAACGGTTATTCTTAAAACTATATATTTAAGTGGTATATAGCTCCTTATAAAGTTTTCTAATCAAAAATTCAACTAGTCAGTAGTTATTTTTTGAGTTCTATTTTATTATATCGTTTTCTACGTCTTGTCTGAATCTTTCAAGTAAGTTTCCTCTAAGGGTTGTAGGATTGGATCTTGCTACGACTTCTGCAATTTCTCTTCCAAGACTTTCGTAGCTAAAAAATGCAACAGCCATCCAAGGATAAAGCTTATCTGTTTTTGGTTTTTGGTTTTCTGAAAGATAATTTCCTTTTACAGCATGAACAGACTGGCCTACTCTCTCATCCCTAAGCGCTTCTAAAAGAATAACGTCTCTTGCAACTGAAGCAGAGGCATTAGTAATTCTATTATAAAATGATGCAAGTCCAGAAGATGATGCAGGTTTTCTCCCATGTATTATGGCAGTCCTATTTGCCTCTCTTTCTCTATGCAGAGTTAAAACAAGATTTTGTCCAACAAAATAAGCCATATTATTAGCAACATATTGTTCTACTTTTGCAGCAAATGCTTGATATTCTTGTTCAGTTAAAGCTTCAATTTTTGTTATTCTTGGAATTGATTCTCTTTTAGTTTGTTTTCTGGGCATATAAAACTCAAGTTTCTCTATTTTTAAAGGATTTATAGTCTATAAACCATATATTCAGCCATATAATCCAAATGTTTAAATATGGAGTTATAATCAAAATATTAAGAACATGTTCGAAATAGAATTAAAGGCAAAATTTGCAAAAAAGATAAATAAAGAGATAGAAGCAGGCGTAAAAAAGATAATAGATGGCTTAAAAGTAAAATTGAGCAAATTCTCTCCAAAATTTATTTATAAAACAAAAATAACTGAACAAGAATTAATTCTTAGTATAGAATCAGATATGTTAACTGCAACAGATTTCTTAGTGCAGTTTGATAAACAAGTTAGAGAAACAATAGGTAGAGAATTCAAAACAGGTATAAAAGAGATTATAATAGAAAAATATGTTATATCAACAGAACTTGAAGAAGCCCCAAAAAAAGAATTAAAGCTTCCTCTTGTAAAAAAAGTTCAAGCAAAAAATAAAACGCTTACCTTAGAATATGATAATATTTCTTTGGATTGGGTTAAAGATCACTACATAGAAAAAACAATCAAGCTTGCTAAAGACAAAATAAGAATGGCCAACTATGAGGGCAAAGACGAGTTTAGAGAGACTGTTTGGGAGGGCAAAAAGAGAAATATAAAATATAACCTCGATCCTGCTGTTGAACTTGAAAAAATTAATTGGATAAGAAGAACACCCGCAAAGGGACAGTATGTTTATGGTAGAGAATATACCGCTTTAATGAATGTCATGAAAGAATTAATGATAGAAAATATTTATGCAAAATTAGGGTTTTTTGAAATGACTTTTCCAAAATTTGAGCCTTGGGCCATACCTATAAAATCAGGCCATGCTAAGAATATTTATCCTAATGCTTATTTTGTAAGTGTTCCAAAAAATTCCTCACCCGAGTATTGGGAAGAAGTAATGGATTTATTTGCAATAACTGGCGAAGTTAAAACAGAATTAGTAAAAGAAAAAAGCGATTGTGTTGGAATAATGTCTTACGCACAATGTCCCCCATTCTGGCCTTATCTTGAAAATAAAGTAATTGATGAGCAGACATTGCCTCTAAAAGTATATGATTGGTCTGGTCCAACCTATAGAAATGAATCAGGAGGAACTCATGGTTTGGATAGGGTTGAAGAATTTAATAGAGTTGAAACTCTTTTTGTGGGAACAAAAGAACAAGTAATAAAAGTCTGGCAAGATTTGAAGAAAGTTTTTATAGAGTTCTATGATGGCGTTTTAGATTTAGAATTAAAAGCAGCAAGAGTAACACCTTGGTGGATGGCTCATGCCGGAGCAAAAACAGAAAAAGGAAATGAGGAAATGGGAACTTTTGATTTTGATGCCTATCTGCCTTATAGAGGAAATAGAGATAAGGAATGGCTTGAAATTCAAAATGATTCTTCAAATGGAGATAAGTATCCTAATGCATTTAATGTTAAAGGAAAATCAGGCCAATTACTATGGAGTGGTTGTGCTGGAACTTCTTTTCAAAGAATAATTGTTGCTTTCTTAGCTCAGAAAGGATTAGATCCTAAAAACTGGCCAAAGGATGTTAGAGATAGATTTGAAAAAAGAATGAAGGGATTAAAAGAGCTTAAGTTTTATTAGAGATAAAACTATAAAAACACAGATTTCTTTTAGGTTTTATGGAAAAAGAAAAAAAAGATAAACTAAGAATACTCGCGGCAGGCGATACTCATGGTGATCCGGAAATTTCGAAAAGATTAGCTGAAAAAGCAGAAAAGGAAAATGTAGATTTAGTTATTCTAATAGGCGATATGACCGGTATGATTCATACAAAGAACATAATAAAGCCCTTTATAGAAAAACATAAGCGAGTTGTCTTTGTCCCAGGTAATTGGGAAACAAAAGAAGATGCAGACAACCTAGCAGAAATGTATGGTATAAAAAATATAGAGAAACACTATGCCGTCTATAAGAATATAGGAATTTTTGGGATAGGAAATGCTAATTGGAATCTTTATCCAGATGAAGAAATAACTCTCGAGCACTTAAGAAAACAACATGATAAAATAAAAAATCTAGAGAAAAAAATACTCATAAGCCATAGCCATGCTTCTGGAACAAAATCAGAACTATCAGGAATTCCTGGAAGTGATAGTTTAAGAAAAGCCATAGAAAAATTCAAGCCCGACTTATTCATATCAGGCCATATTCATGAACTAGAGGGAGTAGAAGAGCATTTAGGAAAAACCAAGGTAATTAATGTTGGTAAAAGAGGAAAAATAATAGAACTCTGATGAAAATTAAGCTGAATTCTAAAACTAAAGGTATTAAAACCCGGTTAATTATAAGATAAAATGAAAAAATCAAAAGACCCCTTGGAAAAAGAAGTAACACTTGAGGAAGAAGACATACCAACAAGAGCAACAGCTAACAAGATTTACAAGAGCGAGAAGCAGAAAAGAGCAGAAGAACACAAGGAATTTGTTCCTGTTATAAATCCAAAACAGACAATAGAAGTTCAAGTAAAACCAAAACCATCAAGAGAAGAAATAGAAATAATAGAAACTCCTCAAAAGGAAATAAAAGAAGAAAAAACAATAAAATCCAAAGCCAAAAAAGCAAAGAGAACAACTCAAGTTTCAGCTAAAGAAAAAAAAATAGAATCTCTTAAAGGCAATTCTATTCTTATTATAACAGAAAAACCACAAGCAGCAGCTAAAATCGCTGCTGCACTTTCTGGAGGCAGGGATAAAAAATATAATGAAGCCGGAATTCCCTACTACGAGTTTTCAAAAAATAATAAAAATATAATAGTATCCTGTGCAGTAGGCCATTTGTTTTCATTAAGTCAGGATGTAAAGGGTTCTAATTATCCTATTTTTGAAGTTTCGTGGAAGCCAAATTTTGAAGTAAGAAAAAAAGATTTCACCAAAAAATATTATACAACAATTTCTAAATTAATTAAAAGAGCTAGCGAAATAATAGTTGCAACAGATTATGATATAGAGGGTGAAGTAATAGGTTACAATATCATAAGATTCATCGCACATCAGAAAGATGCTAAACGTATGAAATTCTCATCCTTAACTTCAAAAGAACTTGAAGAAGCGTTTGATAAGTCAAGTAATACAATTGACTGGGGCCAAGCAATTGCAGGAGAAACAAGACATTTTATTGATTGGTACTATGGTATAAACCTATCGAGAGCGCTAATGAATTCTATAAAATCAACAGGCAAATTTAAAATAATGTCAATTGGTAGAGTTCAGGGTCCTGCATTAAAAATGATTGTTGATAAAGAACGAGAGATAAGTAAATTCAAACCAGTTCCTTTTTGGAAAATTTTTATAGATATTCATGAAAAAGCTGATAAAAGTAATAAAGCCAGATTAAAATACATAAAAGATATTTTCAATAAGCAAGAATTAGAAAAGTTCAAAAAAATAAAATCAAAAGAGGCCCAAGTAAAAACAGAAAAATCTCAACAGTCAATTCAACCACCACACCCGTTTGACTTAACTACTCTTCAAACAGAAGCCTATAAATTCTTTGGGATTAATCCCGCGAGAACCTTAGCAATAGCCCAAGAACTCTACCTTGCGGGACTCATTTCTTATCCAAGAACATCAAGCAATAAAATTCCCGAGTCCATTAATCCAAAGGGAATTTTAAAAAGACTTGCCGATAATTTTAAACAAGTTAGTCTAGCAAAAAGGGACAAACCAGTTGAAGGAAAAAAATCAGATCCTGCCCACCCCTCAATTTACCCAACAGGCGAATTTCAAAATTCACTTACTCCAGAGCAAAAAAAGATTTATGAGTTGATAGTTAAGCGTTTTATATCCTGCTTCTGTGAAGATGCCTTAATTGAAAATAAAACCCTAATAGCAGAAGTTGATGAATTAGTGTTTAAAGATAGGGGTATGGGCATAAAGGCACCTGGTTGGACAGAAGTTTACGAGTCACGTTTCCAAGAAAAGGAACTAAAGGATATGAATGGTTCTGGAATAATAGATCAAGTTGATATTGAAGAAACAGAAACTCAACCACCAAAAAGATTTTCTCCTGCTTCAATAATTTCTGAACTTGAAAAACTTGGTTTGGGTACAAAAGCAACTCGTACAAACATACTTGAAACCCTTTACGATAGAAATTATATTGAAGATCAAAGATCAATTCGAGCAACACCTCTGGGGATAAATCTAATTGAAACTCTTGAAAAATATTCTGGAATAATAATTGATCAAAAGCTGACAAAAGACATGGAAAAGGACATGGAAGCAATTAGATTAACAAAAAAAGACCTTGAATCCAAGCAATCAACAATATTAAACAAGGCCAAAGAAACACTTAAAAGCATATCTGAAGATTTTCATAAAAAAGAAAAAGCAATAGGCGAAGAATTAAATAAAGCAACCCAAGCCTACTATAAACAACAAGCACAAGAAAATGAAATAATGGATTGTCCTGTTTGCAAAAAGGGCAAATTAACAATAAAATATTCTCCAAAGACCAAGAGGCAGTTCATTGCTTGTAATAAATACCCTGAATGCAAAACAACATTTACTTTGCCGCCCTACGGCTTCATAAAAAGGGTTGATGATAAAAAATGTGATAAGTGCGGATTTCCTCTTTTAATGAGCTTACAAAAAGGCAAGAGGCCTTGGATTTTTTGTTTTAATCCCAATTGCGAGTCCAGAAAAGAACGAGAAAAGACTCGTCAGGAAACAGCTGAAGAATCAATTTCAGAAGAAGAGAAAGAATAAACTTTTAAATTAAAGTTTATAAACTCAAATTCTTATTAATAATTATGAAAACACTTGATGTTGAAATCGGTGATGAGATTTCTACAAGAAGACAGGCAATAAGAAACTTTCAGGGAAGAGTAGTAATAGTAAATTATGAAATGCGGGGTAAAATTAGGGGCAGAATAATATCAACGCAAAATTCAACCTATACCCTAAGCACCCCAGTTAATCCTTTGGCTTATTTTATATTTGGCAGAGAAATTGTTTTACCCTATGATGGGCTAAATAGACTTCGGGTTGTTAATCCCAAACAAGATGATGAACTAAGAGCAAGAGAAGGATATGTAGAAATAACAGATAGAACAATAGCAGAAACAGTTAAGTGGGCTCAAAGAATTAGAACCTAATTTTCTTTTATAAACTCGTAAGTTTCTTCAAAAACTTTTTCTTTATCATAATCCATTGTGATAACGTGTCCAGAATTATTCAACCAAACAAGTTTTTTAATGCTTGAGTTAACATTATCATATATGTACTGTGCAGAGCTTGGAGCAGCCCTGTTATCAAAAGTTGATTGTAAAATTAGTATTGGACTATTAATCTTAAACAAATTATCTTTTGCGTCTTTCTTTAGTAATTCTCCCTGAATCAAAACTCCAACAGGCATTCTATCAAAAGAAGGAAGTGTTCTAGCGATAGACTCGTTTCTTGATAAGCCCCATTCTATTCTTCTAAGACTGGGAGTAATAAAATCAAGAGACTTAAAAATCCAAATAGTTGAATCACCCAAAAAATTAAATCCATAAGTAATTGGAGCAGCAAACGAAATAACACCAGAAACATTATTATTTTCAGCCAGTTTTAAACTTAGACTCCCACCAGTTGAAAGCCCGCCAACATAAACCTGGCTGTAATTCTTCTTCAATATATTCAAATAATCGAGTGCTTCTTCATAAACAACTTCAGAGTCTAGTTCTTTAAATTCATCATAAGTTCTGCCTTGGTAATCTAAAAGGGGAACAAAAACAGTTAGGTTTCTTTCTATGAGATAGTTAGCTAGCTCTTTCATTTCAATTGGAGTTCCCCCAAGTCCATGAAGCAGAAGTACTGCTTTGCTATTACCCTTAATAAAAATTGGCTCCGCACCACTAACAATATTAGAACCATAATAAATCTTATTCCCATTTACGTTAAGGGAATCATAATATACATATTCTCTTTTTGCACCAAGATTAAGATTACTGTATAAAAGAAAGATAATATAAACAAAAACAATAATCAAAATAACCAACCAAAAAATTTTCTTTTTTTTATTTGAATTTTTTACACCCATCAGCAATAGTTATTACCTCTATATTATTCTCTTTTAGATATTTAACAAGGCTTTCGAAGAACTCTGGCGTGATGCTATTGCCTTCAGCAACCTTGCTGAATACGTAAGGCATCCTTTTTGTGTCAAATTCTCCTATATCATGAAAAGTAAGAATATTCCATTTACCCTCTTTTATAACTCTTGAAAAGGTTTCATTGCTATTTCCGTCTCTAAATGTAAAATCCTTTAATAAATGCGGTCTTATGGGTATCCAATTTGTTCCTATATCTTGCGTTGAAGCACAATCATAGTTTTCTTCAACAGCAACAACAACATCATGATTATAATTTCCACCAGGATAAACAAAAGTAGTTGCATTTATTCCGTGTTTTAAAAGGTCTTGCTTACTTTCTATTATTTCTTTTTTATAAGCCGGTGTTTTAGTTAAATCCGCATGGGTTTTTGAATGGCTGCCAACTTCCATAAAACTTGATAAATTTTGTATATCACTCCAATTAAGATAGTATTCCTTTTCCCAAAGAATATTTGATGAAGGCTTGTCTGTTATAATATACATACTACCAGTCAGATTATTTTCTCTAAGGATTTCAAATGCTGCTTTTTGAGATATAAGCCCGTCATCAAATCTTAAGCTAACATAGGTTTTATTAAAATAGGGTTTAGAAAACATAAAAAAACCATAATACTGATTAAGATAAATAATTACTCCAAAAATAATCAGAATAACTAACATTGCTAATAACACCAGAATTTTACTTTTAAGATTCTTCTTCATTTTAGAATACCTTCAATATGGCCTCTAAAGAGTATTACAATATAGCTTATCTGAGCTACGAGAATGTAAGGCAGTAAAAGCCCATAAATCATTATTTGTAATAACAAGCTTAGTATAACGAGTGTAAGATTTCCATAGGGAAATAGTGTAATAAAATAATTCATAAGGTAAATAACAAAAACCATGCTTATTGCAGCAACATAATTTCTAAATGGAAATGTCTTCTCAACACCCTTCTTTTTTACATTTAATATCAGTACCATCATAATAAGTAGAGCAACAACAGAAAAAATAATTGAACTAACTCCTGATGGAATAAGTAAATTTGAAAAGAAATTATCACTAACAACAATCCCCCCTGTAATAGACTTATTTACGCTAGGCAAGCCTATTGAAAAGAATCTTATGAAAAAAAGGAATACCAGCACTGTTGCAAGAATGAATGTCAACAGGTTTTTCTTGTCTATTTTAGCCTTTTTTTTTGGCATGTATTAAAAAGATTAAGGGGCTTTATAAACATTATTAAATCAAAGTTTTTAAGATTAATTAAATCCAACCCCTCTTTCTAATACCCCTATCAATTATGTCAAAATCCATCTTTTTATTGCTTAGACTTCTATGTTTTCTTATTATCAGTGTTCTCTTACTCTTTTCATTTTTTATTTCAAGTATGCACTTGCTCCAATATTTTAAAATATCTCCACCAACCATAAAAACTTCTTTTTCTTTTCCTGCTTTGAAGTCATCTTCTTTTAAGAATTCGCTATAAACCTGATTTGTTATGAGAACAGCAATATTATTTTTTCTTGCTATTTCTGCCAGAGTTCTCATTTGCCAAGCTAACTCAGAATTAACCTGAAATATGTGTTCTCTGCTTTTATTTTCAGCAAGTTCGAGTCTATAAAGCATAGTCATCCCGTCAACTATTATTAGTCCTATATTTCTATTGTTTTTTATTTCCTTAAGAAGCTTATCAAATGCTTCTTTCTGCTCTGAAAAATTAGTTGGTTTAAGTAGAAGAACATTCTCAAGAACTTTTCTATAATCTTCCTCGCTAGGAACTATCTGCTTGAATCTTTCTGCACTAAAACCCCCTTCTGTATCAATAAAGATAACTTTATTCCCTTTTCTTGCTTGGCTTACGCTTGCAATTATGCACAGGTTGGTTTTTCCAGAGCCCGCAGGCCCATAAATAGTTGTTATAACCTCTTTTTCATAACCGCCCGCAAGAAACTTGTTTAAATCATAATTTCCTGCTGATATTCTATTTCTTGAATCCTCTTGCATAAGAAATTAAATAAGATTCAAGTTATAAGTATTACTATACTAAATTATAATAAGAAGAATTATTTGACTGTTTTCTTGAACTCGTCAAGAACCTTATCAGTATCTTTTTCTATTGCTTTTATGGCGTCTTCTATTGCTTTTCTGGCTGTTTTTCCTTTTGTTTTTACTTCAAAAACAACAGGCTTTTCTGGGTGCTCTCTCTTCCAAGCGGCCATTAAAACAGAATCATCCTTATTTAAGTAAAATCTAAAAAGTTCTGCTACTGTCTGATTATTCATTTCAACAACAAGATTATCCTTTTCGTCCCTAAGAATTTTAATTTCCATAAAACTATCAGAAAAATTGCATTTATAAAGCTTTAGCTTGGCGTTTTTAGAATTCTGAGTCTTCTAATTCAATATCCTTCCCTGTAAGGGCTTTTTCTCTCTCTTCTTTTTTCTTAACTAAGTCATATATGCTCGGAACTTCCTTTTTTGATTTATCCTTTCTCGGATTATCCAAACCAACTTTTGACTTTAATCGAATCATATCTTCTTTTCCAAAACCATTAAACTGTTCTTGACCAACTTCTTCTTTTGATTTCTTAGTAAAGTCTTCTTCTATTCTCTTTTGTATTAATTTTAATTCAGCAATAGATAAGTTCTCGCTTTTTGCTTTCCTAAAATCCAATGCCCTCATAGGAACACCGCCAATCTCCTCATGTTTCAACACTCTTGGTTCTTTCTCAGCAAGTATTACTTCTTTAACCATCTCCTCTCCTTCTTTCTCGCGCATTTTATCAGCATAAATCTTGCTTGAGTCTATCCTTGGGCTAATTTCCTGTTTGGTTTCTCTTGCAATAACTTCTTCCGGAGTTTTTTTGAATAGTTTTATATTGAAGAACTGCTCTAACTTTCTAATTAACTGTAAGGAATCTTCAGGAGGAGTATTCTTCTCGATGAATTTTATTGCTGTTTCACTTTCATGTATTAAATCAGCCAGTTGTTTTTGAGTAAGACACTTCCTTCTTCTTGAGGTTTGTATAATCCAGTGATAATTCTCAACAAGATTTGATTTTAGAGCCATCTGTTTTGGGGTTGGAGCTTGAATTTGTTTTTCTTGCTTTAGAACTTCAACTTGTTTTGGCTTATTAAGAGTTTTCTCTGCTTGAATACCCCCAAGCCTACTCAATCGTTGTCTTACACTATAGGGTTTCTCTGATTCTCTTAGTTGTTCTGAACTGGGTCTCTTTATAATGGGTATTTCATTTATTAAAGCGCACCTCTCACATATTTTTACAGCCTCATTAACGTAAATTCCGTCATATAAGCTAACTTCATCTTCCCCTTTTCCGCAAATTATACAATTTTCCATCAAATATAAAGAAAACAGGGTTTTTATTGATTTTTATAATTAAAAATAAGTATTATTTGAGGTGGTTTTCTATTTCTTTTAAGCCCTCAAGAGAGTCTATCTTGAATTTTTCATTAATAATTATTGCTGGAAGTGAAGTTACATTGTAAACACGCATAAGATAGTTTATAGAAGACATATTGAGGTTGCCTGCTATTGGAATAAGTATAATTCTATTTCCCATATTACTTTTGATTTCGCTAAGCTTAGAAGAAAATGCTTGCTGTTCTGATTTTGTATTAAGGTTTTTTGAATCATATTCATAAAAATAAACCAAGGTATCAAAGCTAGAATTACACTTTTCCTTAAGTTTAATTGAATTAACCCATAAGTCTGTTCTCATTAAATCATATTTTTTATGTTGTAAAATAATTCCCTGACTTAATTGGTTCGCTTCATCGTATTTATCAAGCAGTTTTGCCTGTTCATAGATTCCATTTGCAAAATTAATCAATTCATCAAAAAATCCGTTACAGTCAATTGTCTTTAGTGAGATTATGTTATCTTGTATTTTATTATCCATCAAGTCCAGTTCTGTCTGCTGATAAAGAGTTATAATTGTACTTGTTCTATTAAGTTCAAGCACGTAACCCAATAGCATTCCCAAACCAAATATTAGCACAGCTAGAACAAATGCCTGCCAAAACACATTTCTATTTTTTGATTCCATATTCTATTAAAGTCTAACCCCACTTCTTCTTCCCAATAGCCAGGTGCCATAATGCATCTACTAATACTATCGGATATATTAAAAGGTATATTGTAAGATAAAAAATGAAATTAAAAAACCTTTGCTTTTCAAGAAAATTATCTTTCATAACTGACAATACAAATATAGTAAACACAGCAAATAAGACAAAGAGTATTATTCCAAAATAATTAAGCACGCTTGGAGTTATAAAAAGCTTATCAACCGTCAATAGTGGAGCACCGACTTCTATGCTATACGTAGTAGAGAGATATGTTGAAATTACTCTTCTGCCGGCTACATACAAGAAAACGAGTATTCCAATAAAGCTTAAAAAAAGGCCGATAGTAAAAAAGGGAATTACAAAAAAACCAAGCATATTCTCACTCATAAAGGAGTTCTTATATTTTTGAATGCACTGAAACCCGCCTATTGCCCAGCGCCTTCTTTGAATATACCACGGCCCTACCTTGCTAGGAGTTGTTGTTGTAGCTTGGGCCGAAAAAGACATTTTAATCTTCCAGTTTTTCTTCAAGAGATGCCATGTAGCCTCAATATCCTCTGTTAGATTTTTGGTATCAAAACCGCCCACATCCTCAAGTGCTTTTTTTCTATAAATACTTAGAGATCCGGGCGTGACATATATCGAATCAACAAATTCTAAAAGTTTTCTCGTAAACATTATAACTTTATACTCTATCACCTGCAATTTTTCAAGAAAATTCTTACTATTTCTGGGTATGCATGCTGCAGTAACCGCACCAACACCTGCATCATCAAAAAAGCCAATCATTCGTCTGAATGAATTTTTTTCAGGATAGCTATCAGCATCTATTACCGCAATAAATTCCCCGCGGGCTAATTTTAAGGCTCGATTAAGACTGTCTGCTTTTCCTGAATTGGGTTTGTTTATTACCTTAAGTGTTTTGTATTTTTTTTCAAGACCCTTTAAAATTAAAGGAGTCCTATCCGTACTTCCATCATTAACAACAACAACTTCCAGAATATTCGGATAATCCACCCCATAGATTGATTTAATACTGTCTTCAATTGTCTCCTGCTCATTATAGACTGGAATAATAACAGATATGCTATAGAATTTGGTTATGGCTGGATAAAAAAACATTTCAGCCCTATTCTTAAAATAAAGCAGTAAGGTAATAATTAGAAAATAAAAAGATATGAAGATATACGAAAAATACAGTATTACTATTGGATCCATTTTTTATCGGATAATTTTAGTTTTCTGGTTTAGAAGCACCCTCTTCTATTTTATTTTCATCTGCCTCTTCTTTTTTCTTTTTTTCTACATGGAAATAATCATAAAATTCTTCGCTTAGACTTAATTCAAGAGTATGTCCAACTCTTCTTGATTTAACAAGCCCAATATCAATAAAATGTTTTATATGGTCATAGGCTTTATTGCCTCTTATTTTAATTATAACACTCTGCTTAACTGGCTGCTTATAGGCAATTATTGCAAGTGTTTCCTGTTCTGCTTTTGTAAATTCCGAACTTCCTGTTGCAAGTCTATTTATCATGTCAAAATATTCTTGCTTTATATCCATTTTCCATAAATCATCCCTGCTAAGAAGTTCAATTGCAGAATCTCTCTCCTCATAACTTTTTCTAAGCTTCTCCAATAGTTCTTTTAATAACAGGGGATTAATATCTGTAAGTTCAACAAGTTCTTTAATGTCAAGATATCTTGCTGAAAGGAAAAGCGCTGCTTCAATTTTCTTTAGATTTTTCTTTTCTTCTAGCCCATCTATCTGCTCTTGGCTTTCTGAGGTGAATATCGTATCCATCTTTTTACTATATGAGATAAATTAACTAGGTTTTAAAGGTTTTTATATACCTTATTATAAGAATAGCCAGAATAACTCCAAGCAAGCTAGCTAAATAGCCAAAATACTCTAGTTTTGTTTTTGATTGATAAATAGTAATCTCTTTAGAACCATTTTCCGGTACCAAGAACATTAAATTATTCTCTGTTTTATTTATGTAAATATTATTTCCATTGTTATCACTAGCTCTCCAAGAACCATGATAGAACTCTCTTAACATTATTTTCTCCTGTCCTGAAAAATTATAAAAAACCTTTATTCTATCAGGAGAAAGTCTACTATAGCTGTAATTAAGAACATTATTTTTACTATCTTCTACATCTATAAGGGGTTTTGCATTCTTATACTCATATAAGTTAAAGTAATAACCCGCTATAGGTCCACTATAAATCTTCTTAAAATAAGTGCTGTTATTGAACTTCGAGTCTATTCCAAGACTTTTTTCACTTACTTCAAAATATTTTATAGCAAAAGAGTCCATATAGTAAATAGTTTCATTTGTATCGTTTGATTCCCATATAACAGACATCATTTTTGCAAGAGTTTCTGGATAGAGTATTCCCTGGTCATGATATCCAAGAGTCTGAGAAATCCAAGGATAAGCATAGGTTAGAGTTTCAGAAAAAATAAAATGATTTGTTCCGAACCTATAATTTGTAAAAGAATTTTTAAATAAACCGCCCGAAGAGCCCAAACTCGAATTCTGCAATTCATTTATGAAACCATATCTGCTTGTATTCGAAAAGTAACTATAGTTGTTATAATTTATATTTATTTGATTATAACAAATTATTAAAGCAAACACAATTGCAATAGAAAAAAGAAGATAGAATATTTTTCTTAATTTGATATTCTCTAATTTTCCAAGCCCGACACCAGCAAAAATACAAACAAAAATAGAAAGTGGAACAATAAATCTGGTCGGTCCATAACCGCTAGGATAATATTTTCCGAGTATTCCTTCTAAAAGCAGATAAAAAGCCAGTGAAGTGCATAATAGATAAAACAAAGTCTTATCCTTAAGTATTTTTTTAAATGAAAAAACTAGTATTAATAAGAAAATAAATAGCGGTATTCCTATCTTTCCTGCGGCCTCGCCCCAAATAATATAATTTTCAAATCCCAATAAATGAATATTAGTTGGAATGTAATCTCCGCCCATTGAATTAGCTACAAAATTAGAAGATTTTTCAAGAAATGGGAAAAACCAGAAACCCGACAGCAGTATGGGTATTCCTATAAAAATTAGTCCATAACTTATTAATTTTGGTTTAAATCCAATCAAGAATAATAATCTTAAGCCAATTATCAAAAATAGGCATAAAGCAGTGAAGACATGTGATAAGAATGCAAATAAGAAAAGTAATAAGTAAGGTATAAAAAAATATTTATTTTCAAGAGTTTTTTCAAAGAAGAGCAGGGTAAGAGGTATAGCACACATTCCAAATAAAAATGCCATGTTTCCAGTAGATATATAGTAGTAAGAAGTGCATAAAACTGAAAGAAAAAGCAATGCGCCCATCAAAGAAGCAGAAATTCTTTTTGTATAGAATTTAATCAGAAAAAAAACTCCAATACTGCTTAAAATAATGCTTAAAATACCCATTAGATTAATTCCAAAAACAGGGCCGCCAAAAATGTAAGCAGCATAGTAAACAAGAGGAGAATAAAGTTTTAAAAATGGCGCACCGCAATACCATGATAAGTCCCATGAAGGAGAACCAAATTCGTTTATGTATGAAACTTTTGTCGCATGTCCCAGAAAATCTATGCCCACAGGATTGTTATCAATAAGAGGTTTTGAATAAAGAATAAAACCCAAAACAACAATTAAAAGGCAGGATAAAATCAAAAATAGACCCTCTTTTTTTATAATTTTTAACATGTTTAGCTCAACTTATATCTCAAAATAGCTCCTACTCCAGATAAATTGTAAAATTGCATGCCTTCTTGAGTTTCAACAGAGATTATTTCAACTTTAGCAGAGCTTTCTTCTGCTATTTTTTTAAAATCATTAATTGTTTTTTTATCAAGTTTTTTACTTAGGAATAGAGTATCAACAGCAGCTAGACTTAGAGCTTTTTTTACATTCTCAATTCCATAGGCTGTTTTCTCTTTTTGTTTTCCAAGCATATCAAAAAAATCATCCATTAATTTTTTCTCTTTAGTTATCTCCTGTTCTTTCAATAAATCTTTGCTAGACTCGACAAGCAATTCTATGCCATGTTCATCAGCATAACCAATGTCAACCATGCCAATTATTTTATTTTTAAGAGCAGTAACCAATAAACCCTCTTTAATGAAGTCATCTTTAGTTGGCATTGGACCTCCGATAATAATCCCCTTAAGGTTTTTCATATCAAAAAAATGAGTTTTAAGCGCATCAGCGCAATCTCTATAAAATTGTTTAGCAGCACCCTCTGTAATTCTTGCATACCTTTGGGCCGATTGTCCTCCAGCTCTAACTTTTCCAGGAACACCTGATTCAAGATGTTGAAGAACCTTAATCTTCTTACCATCCAATAAGCCTATTGTGGCTTCTTTCCTTTCAATTACAAATAAACCATAGACTTCCTTTGCTTCAAGCATTTCTTTTAAAGGGTCTAGAATAAAAACCTGGTCGCATCTATAGAGCCTCATTGTAAGTTCTTCAGGAGGCACAATTGCCCAAATTCTCATGTCTTCTTGGCCCTCTATTTGAGAAACATTACCAGAATAAATAGCAATCCCATTCTTAGGAGTCTGCTGTCCAAGCATTCTAAGGGTTCTAGTTGCTCTTTCTAAAGCCTCAATAACATTTTTTCTGGTTGTTGAGCTTTTAATGTTCCTGGCAGTTGATTTTTCTGATTCCAATTGGTCAATTACAATATTAAGATTTGCTCCAGAAGGAACTAAAACACTTACGAGCTCTGTATGTCTGCCCCTAATACTAGAAAGTTCTTCAACTAATTCTTGTAATTCTTCTCTTGAATGTGGATGTACATCAATTTTTTCGGGCATAATATTAGATATTAACCTTATTTATAAAGATAATCAATAAGAAAAGCTAAGTAAGTATATAATTTCCTTTTAAGGGTCTGTTTGGATGAACAGTTACCCCTTTATTTTTAGATATATCAAACTCCACAATCTTTCTGTCTATGTCAGTACCCCTCATTTTGATTATTTCCATTGCTCTTTTTCTTGGGGCTTCTCTATAGAAGACATTATACAATGAAACAATTCCATCAGAAAGAAAAGAAACAGCCTCTCCTTTTTCTGCAAAAGTATTTCCTATATGAGTTGGACTTGAGGTTTCTCTAATTAAGAAAGAGGTTATTTTATGGCTTTCAAGATACCTGAATAGTTGTTCCATATAAATTCTAAATCTAGATTCCTCTCCTGAGAAAGCAGAACCAATACTAGTAAGTGAGTCTATTAATACTATATCAGGTTCGAAATTCTGTGGAATAAGTATGGGTTGAACTTCTATCAAGAGTTCTTTTTTTGCTTCGCTCAATAGTGCTTCTACACTTCTTGCAATATCAAGAGCATTAAATCTTTTAACATATAATAATCCCTGTTTTTCGAACTTGTCTACATCAGCACCAAAACTTTTCATGTGATTTTTAAGCCTTATCTCTGGTTCTTCAAAGCTCATATATAAAACTTTTTTTCCATGAATGCACATATTCTTAGCTAAGGTTAACATGAAAAGAGTTTTTCCACTTCCAGGACCGCCTTCAACAAGTATAGAAGAACCATCGGGAATTCCTTCATTTATCAAATCATCAAAACCCGGTATATGAGTTTTGATGGGCTCAGAACTTTTCTTTTTTATTTCCATTTCCTCTTTTTTATTATTTCTTATTTAATTATGTTTTTTTGATTTAAAAAGCTTTCTTAATCTTATTAAGAGCGCTATATTTCGAAAATTTTCTTCCAAGTATGTGTTCTATTAACTTAATATGGCTTCTCAATCTGCGTTCTACTGAGATTCTATAAGCAAAAGCAATAAAAAATCCAACTAAAATAAATGCAAATAATATAATTAAGAGCACCTGAAGGACCCCAAAACCAAAGGGCCCTACGTTCTCTCTAATAGCATTACCTGTAAAATTAATGTTAAACAGAGAAATTAACAAGATTGGTGCAAGCAACCAACTAAATGATAGAATTTTTTTCTTTTTATTTTTTTGTAAGAATTTTTTAAAGTCTTCTTTTTGTTGATTGCTCATACTTTTATAATATTCTGTTTGCTCCATTGTAACAGGGCATTTAAATGATTTTGAGATATCCTGCTCGATTCTAATCATTCTTTGAGCCAAGTCCATTGAGAAAAATTTTTCTTTATCAGATTTATTCATGGTTTGAAGACTTTGTGTTCTTGGCTTTTGTAATTGCGTGTTCATTTTATGCTTTTATATCTCTTTTCAAATATTTAAATCTTACCTACCCTGTTTCTTTTTCTTGGCTTTATCCTTTTTATTGGACCTTAGCCTTAATTTAATCTTATTCTTTTTTATTTGCTTGAAAGAGGATTTTATATTAGCAACCAAATTAATTTTAGGACTTGCATCTGGTTCTTTTTTTGGATTCTCTTTCTTATTTGATTTTGAATCGATTTTTGCTAATTGCTCTTTAAGTAAGGGTATCTGCCTATCTATATCTCTTATAAGTTCAGCAAACTTTTTTGTTTTTATGTTATATTCTCCCTCGGGAATCTTACCCTCTTGAAAATAATTTATCTGCAAATTCATTATAAGCTCTTTTAGTGTTTTTTTCCTTAATTGAAGGGCTTCTATTTTTCTATTTAACATCCACTCTCTAATTTTTGTTCTATAAGCAAAGAAGGCAACAATTAATATTATTAATAATATTACTATGGTTTGCCAATAAGCTTCAAAAAAGCTTTGAAGTGTTTTTGTTGTATTCTTATAAAAGATATTTAATGTCGTATAAGAAGCCTTTACATTTGAAATCTCTGAATAAGCTTCATCAACAAGTGGAGGAACTTCTTCATATCTTTCTGTATTAATATCTTCTTTAATTTCATTGATTATTGAATCAATACCAATAGTATCCATACCAGGAACAATGGAATCATTATAGAATCTAAGCAATGCTCCAAGCTCATCTCTCGAACTAAAGGCATTATTTCTTATTTGAACTATTTGATTACAATAATTAGCTACGCTTGTGAAATCATAATTTTGTTTCTTATCTTTTAATACTGATTGTGCAGTGTAAGTAAGACTAGCTTGTCTAATTGTATCATTTACTCTAAGAGTATTAAAACCGTCTTGAGCCAGCTCATTCATTATTTTAATAGAATCATTTATGCATGCTGCTGCTTGCTGCTGTGTTGTTTTATTAGTTTCTGTTAGCGCAGAAGCAAAAGTAATTGAAAATGATAAAATAAAGATAAATGTAACTAAAGATACATTGCAAATTATATTCTTTTTCATGTTAATCTCTTTTTTATACATTATATATTATTTTAGTATATTTAAATCTTAGTACAATCAGATTTATACCCTAAACATCCTCCTTAATTTACTTTCTTTATTCAAAGCATCTTGAGCATCCAAGAATGCAAGTTGCTCATCTACTTCACTTAATCTAGTAGTATAACTTTTTAACATATTCTCATAAACTCGAGTTTCAATTGAACCTTTATTCAAATAATCATTCTGAACTGCTTTAATCAGTTCAACTAATCTTTTCTTCTCTTCAATTAAAGCTCTGTGTTTACCTCTTATCTTTAGAATATTTGCAATTATTGTTTCTGTTTTAATCTTTTCTTCAATTGTCTCTGAAAGTCTATTTTCATACTGAGCCATTGCTTGTTCATACTCTTCCATGCTCATTCTATTCTCTTCAAAACACTCTCTTTGTACTACTTTCATTAATTCAAGAAGTAAAACTTCTTCTTGATGGAGCATTTTTAATTTCTTTCTATTTAATTGAAGTCTAATTACAAGAGTAGAACCTGTTCCTACTAATCCAGCAAGAATAACAATTCCCAAGGATTGAAGTGGATAATTTTTCACAGTTGAAATTAAATTAAACTCTCCTTTAACTTCAAGCGCATAAATTAATTTAGCTTCTTTTAATCTTTCTATAGCTAAATTATAATCTCCTCTATTATATACAACTTCTGCTATGTAAAGCAGTTTTTTTGTTTCATCTACATTTAATCCATTTTTCTCTGCTTCAGCAATTCCTGCTTTTAATTCTTCAAGTATTGCTCGAGAATCAAATGCATTTTTATATAAAGTTTTAAGTGAGTTATAATCATTCTTAAGATTCAAGTATTCTTTATTATCATAATCAAGCTTAACTTTATCAAAAAGACTATTAGCATTAATTAAGCTCATATTTTCTCGAGTCATATTATCTATCATTTTAATAGAATCATTATACATTGAGTCAGCTTCTTCTTTTGAGAGTTCTATTATGTAGAGTGTGACTATCTTAGTTTCTTTGAAATCTTGATTAGAACCATTTAGCTCCATTTCTCCTTTAATCTCAAAACTAAGTATATACTTAGTTCCTGTAAAATAAGCAGGAGCACTAATCTTAACTCTAATTGATTTTGTATCTCCTGATTTAATCGAGTCTATGCTAGTTGGACTAATAGAAATATATTCTGAATTTAATCCACTAACTGAAATTATTAAATTCTTTAATTCATTTGGATACTTATTCTTAATAGGTAATTCAAATTCTTGTTCTTTTCCTCTTAATAACTCGAATTCAGCTTCTGATTTAACTGTTTTTTCTTTTGAACCTCCTCCACCACCTCCGCCGCCACCACCACCAGAAGTAGAAACAGGAGCAACATAATCTCCATCTAAACTTCCACACGCAGTTACATAAACCCCATCAGAGACATTATAGCATTGGAAAGTTATATTAACTTGGCTTTCAAAAAGCGTATTATTACTTGCATCTTGGATTAAATTATTATTTAAATCATAACCATAAGAATAAAGCTTAAATGTCTTTAACCCCGGAGTCATAGAAGCGAGGGAGACAAAACTAAGATTAACACTATTATAGTGCCTTTCACTATCAGATATATTATTAAATGTAGAATTAAAGATTCCTGATAAATTTGTAAAATCACTAGGCATAACCCAATAAAAACTTAGATTATAGGCAGTATTATTCTCATTTTCTATAGCAGAACCCATCAAATTTCTAATATAACCATTAAAGCTAAGATTTGTTTCAGTTAAATAAAGAGTCGTACTTGGATAGCTAGTTATTGTCTGATATAAATAGGGTCCGTTTTGATTTGTAACTAAAGTTGCTGTTGTATTTTTATATCTGGCTGAACTTCTTAATCTAAATTCATCAGCAGTAATAACTAAATCTTCTTGCTTTATTGTTGTTCCAAATGTAGCATTCATATCTATACTTGCATTATTTTTTGCTGCAAGAGGATTATCATTAATAGCTAAATTTTTAACATACTCGCCATCATAATAAACTCTACCTTCATCAAGATTATAAGTTATTCTAAAATCAAGGCTGCAATTAGCAGTACTATAAGCAGGGTCTCCAGTATTATTTATCCATATTGTTCCAATATTCTTATTCTGGCTCC
>Ga0172375_10003452_pt1 | contig 23991 bp, 24 predicted proteins | sample LakKiv1m_FD_114537 | JGI IMG/M metagenome (GOLD analysis project Ga0172375, IMG submission 114537) | Freshwater microbial communities from Kabuno Bay, South-Kivu, Congo - kab_092012_11.1m | ecosystem: Environmental > Aquatic > Freshwater > Lake | place: Democratic Republic of the Congo... | reverse complement strand
GGTTTCTATGATTACGGACCAATAGGCTCATTAATGAAACTCAACTGGAAAAATCTATGGTGGACTGACAATGTGGTCAACAGAGCCGATGTAGTTGGTATAGACGGCTCTATCATTACTCACCCAACAGTATGGCAAGCTTCCGGCCATGTCAAAAATTTTGGCGATATTTTAGTTGAATGCAAAGATTGCCATAAAAGATTTAGACCTGACTTAATTGACAATGCCAAAAATTGTCCCGAATGCGGCGGTCAATTTACCGAACCTAGGTCTTACAATATCCTTTTTAAAACTGAAATTGGCGTTATTGAAGGTGAAAAAATCCCAGCCTACTTGCGCGGTGAAGCCTGTCAAAACATTTACTTAAATTTTAAAAATGTAGTTGATTCCTCTAGAGTCAAAATTCCCTTTGGTATAGCTCAAATTGGTAAAACCTTTAGAAATGAAATTACCCCTAAAAACTTTCTCTATCGAACTCGTGAATTTGAACAATGGGATATTCAATACTTTGTAGAAGCAGACCAAATGGACAAATGGTATGACTATTGGAAACAGCAAAGAATGGATTGGTACCAAAACTTGTTTAACACTAAAACCGATCTCCGCTTCAGACAACACCCCAAAGATGAACTGGCTTTTTACGCCAAAAAAGCTTTTGATATTGAATACAACGCTCCCTGGGGATGGGCTGAAATGGAAGGTATCCATTGGAGAGCAGATTACGACCTAACTCAACACTCTAAGTTTTCAGGCAAAGACTTGTCTTACCTTGACCAAACTACCAATAAAAAATATATTCCCCATATAGTTGAAACATCAGGTGGAGTCGATAGAAGCTTTTTCTTTTTACTATTGGACGCTTATCAAGAGCAAATTATGGATAATGGTGAAACTAGAGTTTACTTAAAAATAGATCCTAAAATTACCGCCTACAAAGTGGCAGTTTTCCCTCTGGCTTCAAACAAACCTGAATTGGTCAATACAGCTACTAAAATTTATCAAACACTTCAAAAAAGTTTTTCGGTTGATTTTGACGACAGCAGTAATATTGGTAAAAAATATCGTCGCCAAGACGAAATCGGTACTCCCTGGTGCCTGGTAGTTGATTTTCAAACACTCGATGACCAAACTGTTACCTTAAGGCACCGTGACACTACCAAACAAACCAGAATTAACATCAATAGTCTGTCAAAATGGCTGACTAAAAATTTGTCAAATTTCTAATTTCTGCCATAATACTATTACCATGACCAGCAAATTTTTAAAACTATGTCTATTTTTAATTCCCTTGTTTTTACTTAGCTCCTGCAAAAAAAAGACCGAAACCCAACAGTTGACTCCAACTCCAGCCCCTAAATTAATCGAAATTGATATGGCCGATAGACCATACATTTCTCTTATTCCCAGAGCTGATGGTCATGAAATAAAACTAGTTGTCGAGAAAATTCCTGATTTTATAAACGAAATCGAATATGAATTGGTCTACACGGCTATAGACGACGAACTGGATATTCAAATAGAAAAAGGTTTGAATGGCACACCCGAAATTAGCAATGGCAAAATTGAAAGAGATTTACTTCTTGGCACCGAAAGCTGTACTAATGGCTGTAAATACAAATACGATGCCGGTGTCAATGGTGGTTATTTAATATTAAATTTTATTACTTCTGACAATCAAAAAGCCATCTATCAATCTGATTTTGTTTTATCTCAAACTGCAGATATTAAGAAAAACGGTCTGAAATTAAATGATTTAGAAATAGTAGCTACTCCCAAACAAACCGAATATTTTATTCTGCTTCAAAACTACAACCAGCAATATTCTGTTTTTAGTAGTGGTAATGGCCTGGCTACAATTACATCAATTTCGCCTGATTACAAAAAAGAAGACAAAACTAAACTAACCGGTGATTATTCCCAATGAAATACCATACCCCAGTTCTGGTAAATGAAATCAATCAAATTCTAAGCCCGATTGCTTCCAAGACCATAATTGACGCCACTCTTGGTAATGGCGGTCATTCTATAAACTTTTTAAATCAAGATGCCACTGTTTTTGCTATAGACAAAGATCAAACCAATCTAAATATTGCAACCAATAGAATCAAACAGTTAAATCTGGAAAAAAACTTCACTGGAGTATTATCTGATTTTAGTGATCTACCTTTAGTCTTCCAAAAACATATTAAGAAACCTGTTGATGCCATTCTATTTGATCTTGGCCTAAGCCTTAATCAACAAAAGTCAACTGGTCGAGGTTTTTCTTTTAATGATGATCAGTCTTTAGATATGCGTCTCGATCCAATCCATTCCAGCCCAACAGCTAAGGATATTGTTAACTCTTATTCAATAGAAGAGCTTTTCCGTATCTTTTCAATCCTCGGTCAGGAAGTCCATAGCCTTTTAATTGCCCAAGAAATAGTTAAAAAACGTCAATTAAAACAATTTGATACAGCCAAATCTTTAGCTGATTTTATAGTATCTCTTTTTAAACAAAACAATTTTTATACAGGTAAAATCCATCCGGCCACTAAAATATTTTTAGCCCTAAAAATTGCAGTCAATAATGAATTAAATAATTTAACATCAGCTCTAAGTCAAAGTTTAGATTTAGTTAAACAATCCGGTTGGATTTTAGTAATCACTTTCCATTCAACCGAAGATAGACTGGTTAAGAATTTTATTAAATCATCAAAAAATAAAAAATTAATTACCAATATTCATAAAATCAAACCTAACTTTACTGAGATAAAGAAAAACCCACTCAGCCGATCAGCTCTCTTGAGAGCTTTTCAAAAAGTATGAAAAAAAAAATTATATTTACTGTTTTTATTATCCTTTTACAAATTGTGATTACTTTTTTAACTGAAAATCAGATTGTTACCAATAGTTTTAGCTATCATCAAAACTATTTGGTTTTGGATCAATTAAGATCTCAAAATCAAATACTAACTAACCAATATCTGGAATTGACCTCCATAACTTATCTTAAAAACCAAACTAGTTCTTTGCCCCTTGCTCCCGTTTCAAAAATTCTAGATCTTACAAAATAATATGTTTTCAAAAAGAGTTAAATTGTTTAATTATCTTATAATTGCCTTTTTTGTTGGCTCTCTTATAAAAATCTTTAATATTCAAGTCTTAAATGGTCATATTTATAAAAGACAAAGCCAAAAACAAAGTTATCAACTTAATAAAATCCAACCTGATAGGGGATCGATTTATTCATCCGACGCTACACCTCTAGTCACTAACCAAACTAAATATCAAATTTCCCTTTACAAACCAAATATAACTATTTCAAATCAAGACATTATCGATACTTTCACTCCCTTAGTCACCGAATCTGACAACTCTCTTATCGATAAATTTTTTAATAACCAAAATCAACTTTGGATCAGTCTAAACACATATTTAGATCAAGACCATATTAGTCATCTCAAAGATTTGGATGGTATAGTCATTTCTCCTCTTCAGCTTAGATTTTATCCCGAATCCACTTTGGCCCAGGACATGACCGGATTTCTAAGCCAAAACAGACACGGACTTCTAACCGGTTATGATGGTTTGGAGGGTTACTACAATCAAAGACTAACTGGCCGGACCGGGTTTATTTGGCAAACCAAAGACGCCGTCGGTCAATCAGTTTTTAGTCAACTAAACTGGTCCAAACCAAAAATTGACGGCACGTCTCTCCATACTTCTATTGATAAATATATTCAATTTGTAGTCGAAGAAGAGCTTAATCAGGGCTTAGCTAACTACCAAGCTGAATCAATTTCAACTATAGTCATGGAATCTTTAACTGGCTCTATTGTAGCTATGTCTACCATTGAAGCTAGCCCCAGTGCCGTTGCTAAAAATAGAATTATCACTGACCTCTACGAACCTGGCTCAATTTTCAAACCAATAACTTTGTCTATAGCCCTGGACAGTCTTTCAATTGACAAAGATTATATTTGTCAAAAATGTAATCAGGATAGATTCATCGATGGACATCAAATTACTAATTGGGATTTTCAAAACCATCCTGATAGTAGCCTTAAAGATATTATAAAAAATTCAGACAATATCGGTATGTCTTATATTATGAATGAAATAGATTTTGATGTTTTTTTAAAATATTCTCACTCGCTCGGCTTAAATCAAAAAACCGGTATTGATCTTCAGGGCGAATCTAAACCAAAATTTGATAAAAATTTCTGGTCGGCCTTAGAAATGGCTACTGCTTCTTTTGGTCAGGGTTTTGCTATTACCAACATTCAAATGATTACTGCTTTTAATACCATTGCCACAAACGGCCAATTAGTTAGTCCTAGAGTTGTCAGCTTTTTTCAGGAGCAAGATAAAACTAAGACCAACCCTATTAAGTCAAAACAAGTCTTCTCAAAAACTACCACTGATTTTATAAAAACACTTCTAAAAAATAATGTTGACAACAGTAATTTAAGCAAACTAAATACTACCAAGCTGGATGTTTGCGGTAAAACCGGTACTGCCCAAGTAGCTCAGGATGGACAATATGGTCAAGACACCAATGCTTCTTTTATTGCTTTTTTTCCCTGTACAAATCCACTTTATACTATTAGTGTCACGGTTAGATATCCTAAAACCTCTCCCTGGGGAGATTCGACTGCTGCCCCAATCTGGTTTAATATAGCTAAAAAAATTGAACTAAACTCACAAATGTTATAATCTTTTTAGTGTTTCAAGCCTTAAAAAATACCTTCTGGCACAAACCTCTAAGTCTACTTGCCAGAGTCTACTACCTATTTCCTGATCGAAAACTAACCATAATTGGTATCACAGGTACTGACGGTAAAACCACCACCGCTCATCTTATTTATCACGTTCTCAAAAATGCCAATTTACCTGTATCTCTTATTAGTACTATTGAAGCCAGAATCGGTGATCAAGTTGTTGATACTGGTCTTCATACTACCAGCCCCGATAAATTTAAAACTTTTAAACTCATTAGCCAAATTGTTAAATCAGGCTCAAAATATTTAGTGGCCGAGGTGACCGCCCATGGTATCGACCAACATAGGTTTGCCAATATCATATTTGATATAGGCATTATTACCAACATTAGTCATGAACACTTGGATGACTTCAAAACTATTAAAAAATATACCCTGACCAAAATCAAACTTCTTAAAAACTCCAAAATTGCCATTATCAATAAAGATGATGACTCTTATTCTTATTCCAATTTAATAAAATCCAAAAAAGTTTTTTATAGCCGTAAAGCCAGCTCTACTTATCAAGCCAAAAACATCAGAATAACTTCCGCAAATCTTTCATTTAGCTGTCACCAGACCAAATTTGTTACCGATAGCATTTATGAGTACCAGATATACAATATTTTAGCTGCCTACATTGCCTGTAAAAAATTAGGTGTCAAAGACTCTGTTTTTCTAAATACCATTAAAAATTTCCCAGAAGTTAAAGGTAGGCGTCAGCAAATTGATAACTCGCTAGGTTTTACTACTATTGTTGACTTTGCTCATACCCCAAAAGCTCTAACAGAAACTTTAAAAAGCTTAAAAAAACAAACTAAAAATAGACTAATAGTTATCTTTGGAGCCACCGGTGGTAGAGACCAAACTAAAAGACCAGCCATGGGCTTGGCTGTATCAAAACATTCTAATATTGCCTTAATTACAGCCGATGACACCAGGCAGGAAAACATAAAAGATATTAATAGTCAGATAATTTCAGGTATACCCAAAAACTGTCAATTTCTAAAACCAAATCAAACAAAATCTATTGATCCAAAACGATTTACTTATTTTGATATTGCTAACAGACAAGATGCTTTTAACTTAGCAGTTAAAATTGCCCAACCCGGCGATACAATAGTAGCCTGTGGAAAAGGACACGAAACCACCATACTTCACGGTAAAATTGAATATCCCTGGTCGGAAACTGAAGCTTTTCGGGTGGCTTTTAAACTCAAGAAATAACTTATGCCTAAATACAACCTTACCCCAAATCTACCCCTTGAAATTATTTATCAGTTTGGTTTTTTACCCCAAAGAAACGATAAAGATTATTTTTACCAAGACTCATCATCTAGAAGCAATCTAGCTAACGCCAGTCTTTCATCAGAAAACAGACGCATCTATAAAAAAACTCAAAATTTTGCCTACAAAATTGAATCTGTTAATCAATTTAATTTCGATATTCAGGTTCTTAAAAAGTGTTCAACATGGTCAAAACAATTAAACTGGAAATTTCCTAGTAGCTCCATAAAAACAATTTTTACCAATCATCTTTTTAATTATATTTACACCTGGAGGCATAAAGATAAAGTCATCGCTTATTCTATCTGTTTGTTTGAAAAAAATTTTTCTCATATAGCTTATGTTTTTTATGATCCAAAATACGCCAAAACCGACCTTCCGATTAGACTGTCTTTACAAGTCATAATTGACTCTATTGATAAAAATTTGTCATTTTGTTATCTAGGCAGATTCAACCCCATCGATGGAACAGGTTTCTATAAAAGAAACTTTCCCAATTTTCAGGTTTATAATTTTAAAAATAAAACCTGGCAAGATTTTAAAAATTAATGAATATTTATATTGTCGGTATCGCCGGTAAAATGACTGCTCCTCTAGCAGTTGAGCTAAAAAACTTAGGCCATCAAGTCAGTGGATCAGATCAGACTTTAATTTACCCACCCATTAGCATTCTTCTTAAAAAAAACAAAATTCCTGTTAATAATAGCTCGATTACTTCAAAAATTGATCTGGCTATTATTGGCTCAAGCTACCAAAAGTTTTCCAACACCAGAAAAGACTACCAGGATGTTTTAAGTCTAAATATACCCCATATTTCAGCAACAAAATATATTGCCAAAAACGTTGTCAAACCAAATTCTATAATCGTAGCCGGCTCTTTTGGTAAAACCACCATAACCGGACTGTTGAGTTTAATTCTTAAAAAGGCGACTTTAGATCCTAATTATTTTGTTGGTGATGTTCTCTTAAATAAAATTCCATCTCTAAAAATTACTAATTCCACCTGGTCAGTTGTGGAAGGGGACGAATCAATAAATGGCTTGGATACAAAAGCCAAATTTTTGTATTACCGCTCTTTATACGTTATTATTACCAGTGCCAATTGGGAACACACTGATAGCTACAATAGTCATGCTAAAAATTTACAAGCCTACAAAAAGTTAATCCAATCTATCCCCAAAGATGGAGTTTTGGTTTACAACCCGGATGATTTAGATTTAGTTAAATTAACCAAATTTTGTCGCTCATCTACTATTGCTTACAATAAAAATCTTAAATTCAATACTAGCTTAATCGGCCTTTATAATCAGCAAAATATTCAAGCCGCCTATACTTTAGCCCAATTTCTTAAAATTCCTGAAAACATAATCCAAAAATCAATTGAATCGTATAAGGGTGTTAGTAGAAGACTTCAAAATCTTGGTACTTACAGAAATATTACTTTTATTGATGATTTTGCTCAATCTCCTCCCAGAATCAAATCAGCTTTAGATGCTGTATCAAGTACATTTCCCAAACAAAAAATTGTAGTTTTTTTTGAACCTCACGCTTCTTTTTTACAAAATAAAGACACAATTTCACTATTAAAAGATGCTTTCCAAAAAGCTGATCGGGTAATTTTGGCAAAAATTTCTTATAAAAAAGAGCTTGATAATCAACATAGGCTCACTTTTAACAATTTTAAAAATACACTCGGATCAAAAGTAATTTATTTACCTCTTTACCAGCAAATATATGACTATCTGACTAAAAATCTACCCACTAACTCAATTATAATTCATATGAGTTCGGGTGGAGCTATAGGTATAAAAACCTTTTCTAAAATAATTAACTACTTTAAAAAACATACCCCTACGGGTTAAACTTAAACTATTCAATTTATGTCAAGATATATCATCAATGGCGGCAAACCCCTACAAGGAGAAGTTTCTATTAGGGGTGCTAAAAATGCCGGCTTCAAAGAAATTATCGCTAGTCTATTAACCGACGACCCCTGTTTAATCACCAATCTTCCTCAAATATCAGATGTCAGGCTAACAACTAGTATTGCCAGTCAACTGGGTTCAAAAGTTGAGCAATTTGGCCAACACGGCCTAAAAATACACACACCTAATATTACTTCTTCAGTTATACCCAGAGGAACAGGGGAGAAATCAAGAACTTCTTTTATATTTGCTGGCCCACTACTGGCCAGAACCGGTAAAATTACTTTTCCCACTCCCGGAGGAGACAAACTAGGCAATCGACCTTTAGACCGATTATTCGACTGTCTAACTCAAATGGGTGTCACCATTGATCAATCAGATAATTCCGTATCAATGACAGCTGATAAAATTATTGGCACCCAATACACTTTTCCCAAACCTTCTCACACTTCAACCGAAGTAATCTTGATGGTCGCCAGTCTGGCTCAAGGCCAAACCACCATTAAAAACGCCGCCCAAGAACCCGAAATTGATGATCTGATTTCTATGCTTAATAGCATGGGGGCAGATATCCAAAGAGACCCAGAAGACGCCTCTACTATATATATCCGCGGTGTTAAAAAACTAACCGGCACTAATCACCAAGTCATAAGTGACAGAAATGAAACAGTTACTTTTGCCTGTGCCGCTCTTAGTACCAAAGGATCAATTAATATTTTGAAGGTTGATCCCCAAATTATTAAAAAATTTTTAGAAATCATTTCTACCATGGGTGCTAAAGTCAGTGGCGGCAAAGATGAAATTTCCATTGCCTGGGTCGGGCCACTTAAGGCTATTAATATCGAAACAGAGCCGGAACCTGGCTTTATGACTGACTGGCAGGCTGTCTTTAGTCTAGTTTTAACCCAAGCCATCGGTTGCAGTCAGGTTATTGAAAGAATTTTTCCCTATAGATTTCAACATATCGACACACTTAACGCCATGGGTGCCAAAACCAAATTTTTTAATCCAGAAGTTAAAGACCCTCAAAATTATTACCACTTTAATCCCGAAAACGATAAACCAGAATACTTTCACGGAGTTAAAATATATGGACCAACCAAGCTACAACCTACCAATTTAAAAGTTAACGATTTAAGAGCTGGCGCTATGGCTACCCTGGCTACCCTTACCGCTCAAGGCCAATCAATTGTTGAAGGAGTGGAATATATAGAAAGAGGTTACGAAAAATTAGCTGAAAGATTGGTACAACTGGGTGCCGATATCAAATATATCAAAAAAACATGATTCATTTATACCTTGGCTTAACTATTTTTTCTTTTTTAATCACCTCAATTTTAACGGTACCTTTCATAAATTTTTTGTATAAAATTAAGTTTAGACGTCAAAAACAAGTTACTCTCGATTTTCAAAACAAAAGAACCGCTATTTTTGATAAATTTCATTCACAAAAGCAAGGCACTCCTGTTGGTGGTGGCATTTTAATTATCTTGGCTGTCACTCTGATTTTTTTAATTATCTTACCGATTATGCAGATTAGTAACATCTATATCAGTCAAAACTATAATTTTTTAACTGAAATTTTCATTATATTCTTTACCTTTTTAAGTTTTGGTCTTCTTGGTCTTTATGATGACATTCTCAAATTTTTTAACTTTAAAAAATCAGGTTTTTTTGGTCTTCGTATGAAACACAAGCTTTTTTTGCAATTTTTTCTGGCGACCATTATCTCACTTTTAATTCATTACAATTTAAAAATCGATTTTATATACCTACCACTGTTTGGTCCTATCAAGCTTGGATTTATGTTTATCCCAATTTCTGTCTTATTTATTACTAGTTTTGCCAATTTTTTTAATATCACTGATGGTCTTGATGGTTTATCTTGCGGTCTTTTAATGATTGCCTTATTTGCTTTTTCAATCCTTGCCGGCAGTAGTTTTGATACCCCAATTTCCATTTTTATATCTCTCTGGATCGGATCTCTGATTGCTTTTCTTTATTTTAATGTCTATCCGGCTAGAATTTGGCTCGGAGATGTTGGCGCTTTGTCTTTTGGGGCCACTCTGGCAGTAATTGCCCTAATATTGGGTAAAATAATACCACTAGCTATAGTTGGTGGTCTTTTTATTGTTGAAGGTTTAAGCTCAGCGGCTCAAATTATTTCCAAAAAATATTTTGACAAAAAACTCCTTCCGGCTGCCCCTCTCCACCTAACCCTTCAACGAAATGGCTGGGAAGAACCTAAAATTGTCAGTAGAGCTTGGTTAGCCGGATTAATGTTAGCTGTTTTTGGCTTATGGTTAGGTCTAATTTAGATAAACTAAAAATATATATTGATAGCTATATTGGCCTGCCTTATTGGTCAAACAAAATTAAAAACGGACCTTTCAAGGGTAAGGGCACATCTGCCCAAATTAGAAAAATCACTCCCACTAACCTAAAACCTATTGATATTTACAGATTTCAAAAAAAGCATAAAATAGGCATAGATTGCTCCGGACTCGCTTATCACCTTTTAAACTATTGGTATAAACTACATACTGGCAAGTCTATTAAGACAAAAATTATTGGTACAAATAGCAAACTTGGCCCAAGACGAGTTAATGTTCAGATGCTTTCCAGTCCTCAAAATTCGATTAAAATAAACAATCTATATGACGTAAAAACGGCTGATCTAATAGTCTTAAACGGTCAAAAACATATCCTGTTTGTCATTGAAAAAATAAAAGACAAAATTTATTATGTCCACAGTAGTCAAAAAACTAAAAAAACCGGAGTTCACTACGGCACTATTATTCTAACTAACCCTGGTAAACCCTTAAACCACCAGCACTTTTCTGATATTAGCAAAACAGACATTCCCTACCAAAATTCATTTTTCCCAAACAAGGGCGACGGTATCCACAGGCTTATTTCTCTTCAATCAATTCCCCATATTTAAGCGGTTTTACAGATAAAATTTCCACTTCTGTAGCACATTCTGGGCACTCTAAAATGTCTCCAATCTCAACTTTTTGCTTAATAGCAAATTTTGCTTTACAATCTGGACAGATGAGCTTAATTACTTTTTTCATACACTTTTTCAATCTATAATATCCTATTATATGTCACTTACACCCCTAATCAAGCACAAACACTTTTATATTAAAAGAGAAGATCTAAACCCAACCGGCTCCGCCAAAGATAGAGCCATTCAAGCCCAGATTAGCAATCTTTTATCTAAAAACTTTACCTCGGCTGTTATTTCCTCAACCGGTAACGCCGCCATTTCAGCTGCTCATTTCTGTCAAAAAGCTAATATTCCTTTAACAGTCTTCGTTTCGCCCAAAATTAATCCCAACAAACTTAAACTAATTAAAAATTATTTTGTCAACACTATTACCTCAGATAAACCCATTAGTTCTGCCTTTAAGTTTGCCAAAACCAACAATTCTTATAATCTTCGCCAATCTACCGACCCCTCAGCTTTTACCGGCTACAGTCAAATAGGTCAAGAAATTATGAACCAGTTGCCTCAAGTTAGCTCTATTTTCATACCGGTTGGCAGTGGCACTACTCTGTACTCAATTGCCAAATCTACCCCCAAGCACGTTTTAATCTATGCTGTTCAACCAGCTAATAACCCAACCATTGCCTGTCTTTTTGATAAAAAATATATAAAAGAAACATTTAGCTCAACCGATTCTTTGTCTGTCAAATTTACACCCCTAAAACATAAAATTATCAAACTTTTAAAAAGTCGGGGTGGGGGATTGGTCATCAACGATAATCTTACCCAAATTGAGCTTACAAATCTCAGCAATTTGTCTATTAAGACTTCTCCGGAATCCGCTATGGCTATAGCCGGACTTAAAAAAGCCAAACTTTTAAAAATTGATATTGGTAAATACCCTGTGGTTGTATTTACCGGCACAAAAAGATGATTAAAATTATTGAATCAGCTATAAACCAATCTCCTTATCTAATTTTTTTTCCTATAGTCGATCCATTTTTAGAACTTAGCCTGCCTAATATAAAAAATCTTCACCTTTTATATCATACCCCTCCCCAAACAAAGCCAAAAAACAATTTTTTTGTTTCACCTGTTTCTAAAGCCAAATCAGAATCAGTTTTAACCGATCCCAATACCCAAAACTACATCAATAATACTTGTAAAAAACTTGGCAAAATCCCAGCTATCATGCCCTTTAAACCATCAGCCAAAATTGATTTGATTTGTCAAAAAAATAACTACCTAAAAATTAGTAACTCCAGAGCCTTAAATATCCAATTTGAAGACAAAATTAATTTTGCCAAAATTTGCGCTAAAAATAAAATTAACACAATTCCATTTTTTATTGACAATCTAAATCAAAAAAATATTAAAAAAGCTCAATTACTTTTTAAAACCGATAAAATCGTGGTCCAAGTCAAAACCGGCTGGGCCGGTAATAGTACTTATTTAACTGACCTGGCTCTAAAGACACTACCCTCTGATAGCCTGGTTAAATTTATGCCGTTTATTAATGGCACTACTTACATTCAAAATGGCTGTGTTTACCATAAAAATCTGATCACTAGTCCGGTTGGTATTCAGCTAAATAATCCCTTACACTCTAAAAATATTTTTGCTACCACTGGCCGCAGTTGGCCCTCAAATCTGAACCAAGCCAGCATAGACAAAATCAAAGAAATTGATAATCAGCTTGAAACAATTTTTGTCAAATCAAATTATCGGGGCTTTTTAGGTCTCGATTTTTTAATTGATCTAGACCACAATGTCTATCTGACAGAATGTAATCCCAGGCTAACGGCTTCCTTTAACTTTTACACACAATTAGAACTGAAAAACAATCTTGTTCCTTTACTTTATCTTCATTTGCTCGAATTTCTAAAGCTTGATGTCAATTTGGATATTACCAACCTTAAATCCAGATTTTTAAACAAACAACTAAAGGGGGCTCAAGTAACCAAGAGAAATGACGAAGGTAAAATAATTGACACCAAAGAAACATGTTAAAAAATTATTTGATCTCAATGACTTATGCTCTGCTAATAATAGGCATAATTTTTTTATCAACCGGCTCTCTTTTTGAAGCCCAAGCCAACCTTGGTGATCAGCTAATTTTTTTTAAAAAACAATTTACCTGGATTATTGTTGGTTCCGTCTTTTTTTGGCTAAATTCCAAATTACCATTCAAATTTTTTCAAAAAATAGCCACTCCTCTTTACCTGATTTCAGTTATCTTTTTGCTGCTTTTGTTTATACCCGGTTTTAGTTTAAAAATTTTTGGTGCCAATCGCTGGTTAAACTTAGGACCCCTATCTTTTCAACCAACTGAACTATATAAATTTACTAGTCTTCTGTTTTTTTCTAATCTTTTCAGTAAAAAAACCTCAATTTCTCAATTGGCAATTTTTGGCTTACCTCCTGCTTTACTTATCTTGTTTCAACCAGCATTAAGCTCAACCATTTTGACTACTGCTATTATCGTTACTATTTATTTCTTCAGTCAGGAAGACATAAAAAGTTTATCTATAGTCTTATTATCTCTTTTACTTATCTTCGCCTTGTCTGTTGTATTATCACCTTACCGACTTAAAAGATTAACAGCCAATTACCACCAAGACCAACTAACTATTAGCCTGGGATCGGGATCTTTGTTTGGTAAAGGTATTGGCAATTCCACTCAAAAATTTAAGTTTATACCCCAAATCAGTACTGACTCAATTTTGGCCATAATTGGTGAGGAAACCGGATTTGTGGGTATGACTTTTTTACTTGGATTATTTTATCTATTAATTAAAAAGATCATCAATATTTCTTTGAAAGCTAAATCAGATTTCCAAAAACTTTTTGCTATCGGTTTAGCCAGCTGGCTGTTTTACCAATCTGCTATTAACATTTCCGTCGTTTCCGGTCTAATTCCCTTAACAGGGATTTCTTTACCCTTAGTTTCATATGGAGGATCATCCCTTTTAACTCTTATGTCTGCTCTTGGTATAGTTAATAATATTAGTCACACCCATGCTTAAAAAAATTGTAATCACCGGAAACCACCATACCCCGGCTATAGAACTTATCCAACAACTTAAGTCTGACCCTAAACACGACTGGTCAATATCCTACATAACCGACAGTTATTCTGCTGACTATCACATTAAAAATAGCCTTAAGCCGCTATTAAACCAAAATCTACATCAAATTCAAGGAGGGAAGTTTTACAGATATTCTATTTTAAAAACCCTTAAAAATATTCCCCAAATAGTCTCGGCCATATTCAACTCAATAAGGCTTTTAAAAAAAATCAAACCTGATATCGTGGTTTCTTTTGGTGGTTATATTTCAGTACCAGTAATTGTAGCTTCAAGATTTTTAGGCATTCCTTCAATCACTCACGAACAAACAACCACTCTAAGTCTAAGTACTAAAATCAACGCTTTATTTTGTGACTCCGTTTGCCTGTCTTTTGATAGTCAGCTACCTTGGTATATTAAAAACAAAGCCACCATTACCGGCAATCTATTAAGACGTCAAATAATTTCTACTACTAGTAAAAATTATCAACATTTAGAAAATTCCATTAGAACAAAACCTCTTATTTTTGTTAGTGGGGGAAACCAAAGTTCGTCAATCATTAACCAAACTTTTTTAGAAATCAAAGATAAATTAATCAACGATTTTACTATTGTTCACCATACCGGCAAATCAGATCTGACTATGGTTAAAAACAAAGTTAAAAATCATAAAAATTATTACACCACCTCTTTTGTTGGACCCGACGACATCGGTTGGATTTTAAACAATAGTCAAGTCATAGTTAACCGGTCAGGTGCTAATTATTGTCAGGAAATTGCCGCTTTAAAAAGAAATTCTGTTTTAATACCTTTGTCTTTTAGTCAACAAAACGAGCAGCTTAAAAACGCTCTCTGGCTAAAAAACAAACTACCAGATAATACTATTATCATAGAACAAAACAATCTAAATCCAGATAATTTACTAAGCTCTATCCTCAAACTTGCAGATCAAAAGCTACTAGCTTCACCTATAAAACAACTTACTAACCCCAAACTTCTATCTGTCATTCACAAGTATGTATAAAATATTAGCTGTCTTTGTTTTGGTTTCCTTAATTGCTTCATTTTTAATTAGTAGACCAGCTAAACAATCAATTTCACCCCAAGCTTCAGTCAACTTTATAAATCACCAACTTATCCAAAGCTTAGAAGAAAAAAAATTAGAGGTTTCAAACATCGATATTGATATTTACAATCAAAAAATATATTTTACTCTTATCGATAATGATAAATTTATTGATGTTATCTTATCAACTAAAAAACAAATTCCACTTCAAATAAATGCCTTACAAAAAATCATCAAAACAGTTAGAATAAATCTAGCATATCCTACCATAATAGATCTTAGTCTAGAAAAACCTTATGCAACAATCAAAAATAATTAACGCAATCGACGTCGGTTCTTCAAAAATAACTGTCTTAGTTGGTCAATATTTTCCATCAGAAGAAAAAACCAACATAGTGGCTGTAGTGGCAGAAAACGCTTTTGGATTTAGAAAAGGTCAAATAATCAATCTCGAACAAGCTATTGATACACTGACAAAATCAATTGAATCTGCCGAAAGAATGGCTGGTATGTCAATAAATTCTGCTCATGTATCCATTTCAGCTCCTCATATTGAATCAATCAATTCTCAGGGAGTAGTCGCCATTAGCCATCCCCAAAATGAAATTACTGCCACCGATGTTGACAGAGCCATTGAGGCCGCTCAGGCTGTTACACTTCCTGCAGGTAAAGAGGTTATGCATGTTATCCCCAGAAAATTTATGGTCGATGGTCAAGATGGTATTGTTGATCCGGTTAATATGACAGGTATTAGACTTGAGGTTGAAACTCATATCATATTTGGTTCAACTCCGGCAATTAAAAACCTTAAAAGGTGTCTAGACCAAATTGGTGTTAAACCATTAACTTTAAATTATTCCGGTATCCCAACTGCCGTATCTAGTTTGACTGATACCGAAAGAGAGCTTGGGGTTGCTTTGGTTGACATCGGCGGTCAAACTACCACTTTAACAATTTTCGATCAAACATCACCCTGTTACTCCTCAGTTATTCCTGTAGGTGGCAATAATATAACCAACGATCTGGCCATTGGTTTAAGGTTGTCTATTGATGAAGCCGAAAAACTAAAAATTTATTTGGACAAAATCGACGACAAGGGTTTTACTGACGAAATAGATCTTGAACAAAAACAAATTAGCCCCACTAAAAGAAAAATTTCTGTCCAAACAGCTGTCAATGGTATTATTAAACCAAGATTGGAAGAAATATTTAGTCTTGTTAAAGAAAAAATTGAAGAAAGTCATTTAATTGATGCCATTCCTGCCGGCATAGTCTTAACCGGTGGTGGGTCTTTAACCATAGGTAGTGCGGATATTGCTAGCAAGATTATAAATCTTCCTATTAGAATTGCTTCACCTCAAAACGTTGGTGGTTTATCAGAAGATATTACTAATCCCATGTTTACCAGTGCCGTTGGACTTCTGTTTTATGGAATAAATCATACCGACAGTGGTCAGAAACCCAAAAAAACCAGAAATATACCAAACATTTTTGATAAAATTAAGAGTTTAATTGAACCTCTTCTCCCCTAAATGGCTCTTATCAAAACCTTAAGCAGTCAGTTTGCCAAAATTAAGGTCATTGGTATTGGTGGTGGTGGAAATAATGCCATCAATAGCATGATTTCAAATGAAAAAATTGAAGGTGTCGATTTCGTAGCTATTAATACCGATTCTCAAGTTCTTCTTAATTCGCTAGCCCCGGTCAAAGTCCAAATTGGTCAAAAATTAACCAGAGGACTTGGCGCCGGTGGCAATCCTGAAATTGGTCAGAAAGCAGCCGAAGAATCCAAAGATAAAATTAAAGAAATTCTTCAGGACACAGATATGGTTTTTATCACCGGTGGCATGGGAGGAGGTACTTGTACCGGTGCCGCTCCGATTATTGCTGATATTGCCAAAAATCAACTGGGAATTTTAACTATAGCTATTGTTACTAAACCTTTTCTTTTTGAAGGTACCAGGCGGATGACCAATGCCCTCCAGGGAATTTCTTTACTTAAAAAAAATGTCGATACCCTTATAGTTATCCCCAACCAAAAAGTCCTGGAAATTGTCAAAGATAAAGCCACTTTTCAGGAGGCTTTAAAAACCGCCGACTCTGTTTTAAGCCGTGGCACTAAAGCCATTTCTGAACTTATTACCACTCCTGGTCTAATTAACCTCGATTTTGCCGATGTTAAATCAATTATGGCCGAAGCAGGTAGTGCCCTAATGGGTGTAGGTGAAGCCGAAGGGGACAATCGATCTCTAAATGCTATAAAATCAGCTATCGAATCTCCTCTAATTGAAGTGGATATTGAGGGGGCTAGGGGAGTCTTAATAAATATTACCGGAGGACCGGACCTAACTATTGCTGAAATTGAGGAATCAGCCCAAAAAGTCACCCAGATGGCGGCACCGGACGCCAACATTTTATTTGGTGCCACTGTTGATGAAAAGCTAAAAGGTAAAGTTAAAATTATTGTTATTGCCACCGGTTTTGACGATAGACCTAAAATTATTCAGCATCAAATTCAAACTCAAGCCAAAACTTTTGAAAAACAAGAAGATGTTACTCCCAAACCTACCCAAACAGTTAAACCTACATCTGTTGATGAAGCCCTCAAAGACCAATATATTCCCGAAGGAGTAGATATAGTCGATGAATACGACATTCCATCCTTTCTTAAAAATCGTGTATAATAAGCTTATGCTTAAAAGTGACACTATTATTATTAGATAGACCGCTCTTTTGCGGTCATATACAAGTCCCGATTTTCGGGACTTTTTTTATATAAATGACAAGAAAAAAATTTAAACCAGTTGAAAATAATCTAGATTTTTCTAAACAGGAAAAACAAATTTTAGATTGGTGGTACAAAAGTGATGTTGTCAAAAACTACTTAAACAAAAATAGACAAAAACAACAAATATTTTCATTTATTGATGGACCAATTACTGCCAATAATCCCATGGGTGTCCACCACGCCCGAGGTAGAACCATCAAAGATGTTTTTCAAAGATATAAAAACTTCCAAGGTTTTAAACAAAGATTTCAAAATGGATTTGACTGTCAAGGTTTGTGGGTAGAAGTAGAAGTTGAAAAAAGCCAGGGTTTTAATAGTAAAAAAGATATTATCGATTTTGGTATCGATAATTTTACCAACGCCTGTAAGGCTCGTGTCGAAAAATATGCCGCTATTCAGACCGAACAATCAAAAAGATTAGGTATGTTTATGGACTGGCCAAATTCTTATTACACTATGTCAGAAACCAATAATTTATATATTTGGTATTTTCTAAAAAAATTAAACGACAGAAAACTACTTTACAAACAAAAAACAGCTACTACTTGGTGCCCCAGGTGTGAAACCGGTTTATCCCAACATGAACAGGCAGATGGCTATAAAACAATTGATGACGTATCTGTCTACGTCAAATTTAAACTAAAAAACAGATCAAATGAATTTGTATTGGCTTGGACAACTACACCCTGGACACTAGCAGCCAATGTATTGTTGGCCATTAATACTACCTATGAATACGTCAAGGTTAAGTACGATGGCCAAATTCTTTATATGGCCAAACTTTCGGCCGATAGACTCGGTTTTAAAGACCAAAGGATTATTGATCCAAAAACACTTCTAAATCTGGAATACGAAAATCTAATAGATATTCCCGCTCAAAAAAACATAAACCACAAAATCGTTTTATGGGATTTGGTTAATCCTCAAGAGGGGAGTGGGGTAGTCCATATCGCTCCCGGCTGTGGACAGGAAGATTATGAACTAGGAATTAGTCTAAAATCAGATATTATTGAACCAATTGACAGTACCGGTTATTTTAAAGACGGCTTTGGTTTTTTAACTGGTAAAAATGCCCATCATGTCAAACAACAAGTGATTGACCATCTACAATCCTTAGACGTACTCTATAAAACCGAAACCATTTCTCACAGATACCCTCATTGCTGGCGATGTGGTACTAAATGTCTATTTAAACTTGAAGATAATTGGTTTATTAGTTGTGACCCCATTAAACCACTGCTTAAACTTCAAACCGAAGAAGCTAATTGGATACCAAAATATGCCAAAAAGCGAATGCTCAACTGGCTTAATAATATGGGAGATTGGATGATTAGTCGCAAAAGATTTTATGGCCTATCATTACCTTTTTATGAAACAAACAAAGGAGAATTATTTGTAGTTGGTAGTAAAGAAGAATTAAAAAAACTAGCTGTCAATCCCCAAAAAGTCGACAAACTACCATCACTTCACCGACCCTGGATAGATGATATTGAAATTAAACACCCTCAAACCGGAGAAATTATGCATAGAATTGCTGATGTTGGCGACTGTTGGCTTGATGCCGGAGTAGTCCCCTTTTCAACTCTCAAATACCTTGAAGATAAAAGTTATTGGCAAAAATGGTTTCCGGCTGATCTAGTTTGTGAGATGATTGAACAAGTCAGACTCTGGTTTTATTCAATGCTATTTTATGGCGTAGTTTTAGAAGAAAAAATTCCATACAAAAATGTTTTAAATTACTACGAAGTTAGAGACGAAAAGAGGGAACGAATGAGTAAAACCAAAGGTAACGGTATTCCATACGACCAGGCGGTTGAAACCATGACGGCCGATGCTATGCGCTGGCTGTATTGTAAAAGCAAATCGCACTCAGTAGTAAATTTTGGCTACAATCTGGCCAATGATGTTAAAAGAGGATTCATCTCAACCCTTTGGAACAGCTACAAATACTACATTAGTTTTGCCAGTCTCAATCAACCAACTGATAAATTTAAACCTCAAATAATCGATGATTGGTTAATTTCTAGACTTAACCACACTATCAAATTAACTACTCACTTTCTTGATAAATATGACACCAGTCGGGCTACTGAAACAATTGAAAATTTTATTAATGACTTTTCTACTTGGTATATCAGACGATGCCGAGATAGAATTGACAACCATCAAATACTACACTTTACCTTAGACAACTTAATTAAACTAATTGCCCCAATTACACCCTTTATCTCAGAATCCATTTTTCAAAACTTAAGTGGCAACAATTTTACCAAAGCTATATCCATACATCACCAAGATTGGCCTAAATTTGACCAAAAATTAATTAATTTAAACTTGGAAAAAGACATGAATACAGTCAGATTAGTTTGTCAGTTGATTCACGCCCAAAGACAAGCTCACCAAATCAAAGTCAGACAACCTCTAAATCAAGCCACCGTTTCAATTAACCAAAAACAATTGGACAAAAAACTTATTGACTTAATCTGCCAAGAAACTAATATTAAAAAATTAGTCTGGTCACTTTCTAAAAACCAAAATATCACTGTCAATCTAGATACCAATATTACAAAAGAACTTAAATCAGAAGGAGATTTTAGAGATTTAAGTCGTCAAATTCAAATAATTAGAAAAGAAATGAATCTACTGCCAACCGATAAAATAAAAATCTTTGCTCCAAATTGGCCAAAAGCATTTGAATTAGAACTTCTTTCTAAAACCAATGCCGTTTCTATCTCCAAATCGAACCAACTCAAAATCGAAAAAATATAGTAATCTAGGTTAGTGTCAAAAAGTTATCAAACTACCATTGTCATCAGTCTTATCTGTCTCTTCTTTTTTAATATACTAGTCACATCGTCCCTTGCCCCCAGCTCTCTTCCTAAACAAATATTTTCCTGGATTGCCGGCGGGGTTTTATTTGTACTCTCAAAAAATATTAATTTAAAACAGATTAAATATAATCGCTTACTTATATTGTTTATTAGTTGTTTATTACTTTTACTAACAATTATTTTTGGCTCAAACGTCCGTGGCTCTAAAAGATGGATAGGTGCCGGTTTTTTTAGACTTCAACCATCAGAGATCATCAAACCCTGGTTAGCAGCTATTCTAGCTTCCACTCAAAATCACTTGCTTCTAATCCCTCCTATACTTATTACATTAGCCCAACCGGATTTGGGTAGTGCTATTTCCATGTTTTTAATGCTGATACCTTTATTTTTCTATAATAAAATAACTAGATTTCATTTGATTATTCTTTTTAGTGTTCTTTTAATATTATCTCCTTTAGTGTGGCAGTTTGGCTTAAAAGATTATCAAAAGTCCAGAGTCACTTCTTTTATTAACCCTCAATCCGACCCTCTTGGTAAAGGTTATAATCTAATTCAATCTCAAATAGCTATAGGTTCGGCTAATATCTTTGGCAAAGGCTACCGACAGGGGACACAAGGCCAACTTTTATTTTTGCCTGAAAAACACACCGATTTCGTTTTTGCTGCCCTGACTGAAGAATTTGGTCTTATTGGTGCATTTTTATTAATAGGTATATATTTCGTCATTATTAAAACTCTTATCAACAAAGCCTATCAAAATATTAACAACTCTTCCTATTTTCTTTTTTGCTTGATTATTGCCACTCAAATTTGGAGTCAAGCATTTATTAATATCGGCATGAATATTGGTATTATGCCCATTACCGGTATCCCTCTGCCCTTTATGTCTGTCGGTGGCTCTTCAATTATGTCCCTTTTAATCTCTCTTGGTATAGTTTTTTCCAATTAATTCGATTGTAATCTAAACGTGTTATGCTATAATCCAAAAGTATGAAATATGCAGTTCTTGATATTTCCGGTCATCAGCTTATCGCCTCAGAAGGCGATGTTTTGTCCGTAGATTTAATCGAGGCAAAGGAAAAATCAAAACAAACCACCAACAAGGTTTTATTAATAGCTACTGATGATAATGTTCAGGTGGGTAATCCCTATGTCAAAGATAGCTTAGTTGAATATGAAGTTATCGGCCACAAACAAGGTAAAAAACTACATGTTTTTCAATATAAAGCCAAATCCAGATATCGAAGAAAAACCGGTTTTAGACCACAGTTAACCGACATAAAAATTACGTCTATCTCAACAGATAAAAAATCATCTTCTACCAAAACAGACTCAGAAAATTCTAAAAAATCAACAGTTACTAAAAAATCTTTAAAAAAATAATATTTGAAAATTGATAATTGAAAATTAAATAAGATGGCACATACAAAATCACAAGGAAAAACTAGACAAAAAGGAAACCGGGTTGGACAAAGACGCGGAGTCAAAATCTTCGGTAGTCAAAAAGTTAAAAACGGTAATATCATTGTTAGGCAGGTTGGTTCCAAATTCCATTCGGGACCTGGCACTAAAACCGGAAAAGATTTTACAATCTATGCCATCAAACAAGGCATAGTCAATTTTTTCAAAAGACAAGGTAAGCAATTTGTGTCAGTTATCAAACAGTAAAGTCTTTTTTCACCGTCATTTTCATGTTAGTCTATTAAGATGATATCTGAATTAGAAACTGATCAACTAGAACCAAATCCACTTCAACCCCGGGGAAATATCGATAACGAATCATTATCAGAACTGATCGATTCCATCAAACAACACGGTATTTTGGAACCTCTAATTGTAGCCCAAACTCCGGCCGGTTATCAAATAATCGCTGGTGAACGTCGTTGGCGGGCTGCTAGAATTTTAAAACTCAAAACAGTTCCAGCTATTGTCAAAAAAACTTCGCCTCAACAAATGCTGGAAATGGCTATAGTTGAAAACGTTCAAAGAAAAGATTTAAATCCAATCGAAAGAGCCAAAAGTTTCCAAAGACTAAAAGATGAATTTCACTTGGACACTAAAGAAATTGCCTTAAAAATAGGCAAAAGTGTCCCATATATTATCAATAGTCTTAAGCTTTTGGAACTTCCCGATGCTCTTAAAGATGGATTGCTGACCAATTTGATTACTGAAGGCCACGCTCGGGCTCTTTCTAGCATTAAAGACACCAGATTAACCATTGAAGCCTACAAGATAGTCCTTCAGGAGCAAGCCTCTGTTAGAAGAGCTGAAGAGATTGCCAGAAGAATGAAGAAAAAAATAGAAGAGGGGATTGTACCTATAACTAAAGAAAATATTCCCCAATTTTTAAAATCAAATCTGGATAAAATATCTTACGACATCCAAAAAACTTTTAAGAGTAAAACTACTAACGTTAAAATTACTCAAACCAATATCGTCACAAAAATAGTCATTCAATTTAGAGGTGAAACAGATCTTAGATTTCAACATCTCAAAGAATTGTATAAGAACATCTGTAAAAAAGAACTTGTCGAAGATAATTAAAACCTAATTTCAGGAACAATTCCAATTGAAGATGCCGGCCAATACTTAAAAAAAGCTTTACCGACAATCAAACTTTTATCAATCGGTCCAAACTCTCTACCATCTCGAGAATGAGATCTATTATCACCAAAACATAAATAATGATTTTCAGGAATTGTATTTTCTACTCCTTCCCTGGCATAATCTCCAGGGCTAGTTATAAAATCAGCTGGTAAAAAACTTTGTTCCAACAACTGACCATTTAAATACACCCTGTTATTCTTAACCATCACTTTATCACCTGGTATACCTATTATTCTTTTTATATATTCACACTCGTCTTCAGCACACGGCTCCGTTGGTGGAGCCTTAAAAACCACTACATCCCCTCTTTTCGGCTCTCCAAATCGATAACTTATTTTATCTGTTAACAAATATTCACCATCAACAAAATTGGGCAACATTGAACTTCCTTTAACTTCATTTGGTTGAGCTACAAACATATAAAGCAAAACGAACACAGAAGCCGCTAATACTATTGATTGAATGAATTCAACGATGATAGATCCTAGTTTTCTCATACCTTCAAGTGTATAACTTCGATTTGTTTATCACAAGACTCTAATTTTGATAAACTATGGTGTATTTAAGGTTGTTTAGCTCAGTTTCGTCCAAAGGACGATCAGCCTCTGGCTGAGGTTAGAATATAAAATGTTCTACGTATATTTTATAAAAAGTCAAAAAAATCAAAAGGTTTATGTAGGCCATACTT
>Ga0172375_10003451_pt1 | contig 23995 bp, 32 predicted proteins | sample LakKiv1m_FD_114537 | JGI IMG/M metagenome (GOLD analysis project Ga0172375, IMG submission 114537) | Freshwater microbial communities from Kabuno Bay, South-Kivu, Congo - kab_092012_11.1m | ecosystem: Environmental > Aquatic > Freshwater > Lake | place: Democratic Republic of the Congo... | reverse complement strand
GTTTATAGACATGGTAACGAGGCCAAAGAAGATAATAGAAGATTAGATGGTTTGCCTGTTGAAATTACTGCTCAGGCCGTTTCTTTCGGTCCAGCCAATCCAATTATAACATATAGCAACCCCAATGGTAATGGCGGTGCTTTCATGCAGTATCACGGGCAGCTCATAGATATTCACGGAGATGACAGTGATGATACCGATGAGCCCGATGATGGTTTTTAACATGGACGCCCTACCAAATATCTGCGGTTTTAACAAGGTCAGCGAAATAGGAGATGATGTTTTCGTTCCTGCCGTTTTTATGGGCGGATGTAATTTCAAATGCCCCTACTGTATGAATAGCAAATTGGTTAATAATCCCGAACCTAAAGTCAACATAGAAGAGGTGGAAAAATTTGTTAAAGAAAACGGAAGTAAATGGGTGATGATAAGCGGCGGAGAACCAACTTGTACGCCTCAGGACTCCTTGGAAGAACTAATGAAAAAAATCAAGTCTTGGGGATGTAAAATAGGCATGTCTACTAACGGCAGTAATTATCATATTTTATTTAATATTATCAATAACCTTAATTATGTTGCGTTGGATCTAAAAAGCGGGAATATAGGGGATTATGACAAGATAGGCAACGAAAATACCTATGAAAATGTCGTGAAATCAAGAAGTCTTATAGCATTAACAAAGAAAAACAGGAAAGATTTTGATTACGAGATTAGAACGACACTATACCCGCCCTTTATAAATGCCGATTCGTTAAGAAAAATAGGCCAGTTAGTTAATCGCAATGACCACTGGCTGCTGCAACAATTCAGACACAGTAAAAACATGCTTGACCCCAATTGTATAAATATTAGCCCCTATTCTTATGAAGAAACCCAGAATTTTTTGGCGATAGCTTCAGAATATTGTGATAATGTTAAGTTAAGATATGTATAATAGAAGTGTCGTTAATAATAAACAAATAAAGGAGTAGCCAATGGCAGAAAAAATATATTCGAGAGTAATAGAGGCAGAAGAAATGATTAAGGCAATTTGCGAAAAATATCCTAAGGTTTTTTGGAGAGTAAGACCTCAGACGGTTCAGGTTTGGGGCGTTGAAAACAAGGATAGATCAAAAAAAGATAAGACATTGGCCAAAATTAAGGCTGTTAGGGGAGTAGAAAAAGCCATTATGCAGGATGCCAATTTATCCGTGAGGTTTCATATAGATTTGTACTGGTCAGACTGGAGAGAATGGAGAGAAGAAAAGAAACAGGGAGTTCTTGTTCATGAACTTATACACGTTCACGAAGAGCCCGGTAAACTTATTAAGCACGACATTGAAGATTTTTCTATTGTCGTTGACCAGACCGGTGCCAAGGGCGATCGTTATGATAATTTTCCCAATGTGCTCACAAAAGATGTAGAATTCGATCTTAGTCTGCTCCCAAAAACAGAAGAAGTAGACGAAGAAGATAAAGATGAAATTGATGAAGAAGAAGCGGAAAAGAAGAGGCATAGTTTTTCCAAAAAAGCCGTAGAAATAACCGACAAGGCGAATGGAGTGGTAAAGGCCGATGACGAGGACAATGTATTCTGATAGAGACATGATTGATAGTAAAATCAATTTTAAAAGAAGGAATTGGTAATGATTGTATGGAAATAATGAGCATGAATACAAATAATTACCAAAACGAAAGGTGGTCGAAAGAAGAAGATGATATTTTGCGCAATACTTATTCTTCTTGTGATCAAAAACAAATTATGTCATTATTGCCCAAAAGAACATGGGGCGCAATACATACTAGGGCGATTAAATCGCTTGGTCTTTCTAGAAATTTAGTTGGTTGGACTAAAGAAGAGGACAAGATTTTGCAAGAAAAATACGCAAGGCATCCGAAAGATATTTTATTAAATAGTCTTCCTAGAAGAACGTGGCAAGGCATTCAGTCTAGGGCCATTAGAGTATTGGGTCTTTCTAGAAATTCAAAAGAATGGAGCAAAGAAGAAATAGCAATACTATCTAATTATTACCCATCTGGCGGTGTTAAAGCAGTTAAAAGTTTCTTGCCATTAAGATCTAATTCCGCCATTGTGTCTATGGCTAGTATTTTGAAAATATCCATGCTTCGGGGCGATTGCGATGTATCTCCATTATTAACTTTCAGTCCAATAGCTTGTTATTGGATTGGATTTTTGTTGGCAGATGCTCATTTTAATTTAAAAAACAAAAGATGTACTTTAACTTTAGCAAAAAAAGACAAAGAAGTAATTAAAAAATTTGCATCGTTTGTTTCTTGTTCTAATATTCGTATTGCCCCTCATAATTCCGTAAGTGTCAGCATTTACTCTAAAGATCTTATCCCCAAACTATGTGATAGATTTTCTATTAAGAGCGATAAAACCCGCAATCCCCCCGATTTATCAGCCATAAAAGATAATACTAACCTAATGCTTGCAATGTTAATTGGACTTATCGATGGAGACGGGTATATATTTAGAAGTAAGGATTGTCATGCCTCTTATATGAAACTAATGTGTCATATGAGTTGGACAGTAATTTATCGGCAATTCTGTAGTTTTTTAATTAATAATTTTAATAACGAAGGAGAAAGCCCTCACTGCTATATAGGCCATCTAAATAAGAATATTAATGGTTGTAAAAGAAAATATTTAAATTTCGCCATATATGATCATCATTTGCTTAAGATTTTGAAGAGAAAGGCAATTCAAATGAATCTTCCGTTTATGAAACGTAAGTGGAACGATGTTGACTTAGAATATGTGACCGAAAGAGAGCTAACGCCAAGGATCATGATTACTATAAGAAAAATGATCGAGCGAGGACTAAACAAACGAGAAATAATGCGAAGAACTGGATATACGTGTTCTAGGGTTGGATGGTCAATGAAAAAGATAGCCTTGGAAAAAATCTAATGGCCAAAATTATACATAATATTGGCGATTTACGTTTAAAATCCGAAAACGTAACTGCTGTTGAAGAGGCTCAGGAAATTCTCATGGAACTCGAAAATACCCTGAGGCCTCTAGATAATGGCGTAGGATTGGCCGCTATTCAAATAGGTAAGGCCAAAAGAATTGGAGCCATTAAGAAAGACAATGGTTCTTTTATTCACTTAATAAACTCTGAATTAATAGAAGCCATAGATGAATTTGTTTTTGTCAACGAAGGATGTTTGTCTTTCCCTAATGAATTTAGAAATACAAAGAGATATAAACAGGTAATTATTAAAAATCAGAGAATAGAAGGCGGCAAATTCGAAGATGAAATATTATCCTTCTACTATTCTAAAGATGATGAACCGGGCAATGATGGTTTAGTAGCAATAGCGGTCCAACACGAATTAGAACATTTTGCCGGAGAATTAATTATAGATCACAATATCATTAATGCGCCGATAGTAAGGACAGAACAAAAGACAGGAAGAAATGACAAATGCCCATGCGGTAGTGGAAGAAAATATAAAAAGTGTTGCGGAAAATAGATACGAACTGGAGATAGTATAATGAGCAAATATCTGGTAATAGTAGAATCGCCTAACAAGTGCGGCAAGATTAAAGGTTTTTTGGGTAACGACTATAATGTTATCGCTTCTGTTGGCCATATCAGAGAAATACCAAAAAAGGGTATTAATGTTGATATTAAGGGCGGCAGTTTTGAACCGACTTATCAAATTAGTAATGACAAAAAGGATGTTGTTAGAAATATAAAAGAAGAAGCAGAAAAAGCGGATAAAATCTTCTTGGCTTCTGACCCTGACAGAGAAGGTTCCGCCATCGCATTTAGCATCTATGATATTTTAAATGAAAAATGCAAAAAGAAGTGCGCTAGAGTAATGTTTAATGAAATCAGCAAAAATGCAATATTAAACGCTATTCAAAACGAAACCAAAATTAATGATCATATGCCATTAATTAATGCTGCTAAAGCCAGACAGGTCTTAGACAGACTCATCGGCTTCAAAATTAGCCCGGTATTGTGGTATTCTGCTCACCTTTCTCACTCTTCAGCTGGCCGGGTCCAATCCATAGCGCTAAAGTTAGTTTGCGACCGTCAGAGAGAAATAGATGCTTTTAAGCCAGAAGATTACTGGTTTATAGAGGCTCTTTTGAAATGTAAGAATGGAGAGTTTTGGTCCAAGGTTGTAACTAAGGAAAAAGAAAACAAATACCTTAATGAAAAAATTGCTCAGGATGACTTGGAAAAACTTCAGAAGGCATCTTTTATTTTAGACAAGGTGGAAAAAACAGAAAAAAAGAATAATGCCTATCCGCCCTTTGATACCAACTCTCTTCAGGTCGCTTGCTCTTCTATTTTTGGATGGAGCCTCAGCAAATCTCAAACCATAGCTCAGCATCTTTATGAACAGGGCCGGGTTACATACATCCGATCAGATTCTTTTAATATATCCGAAGAAGCCCTAAAAGAAGTCAGGGATTATATTAAGGAAACAGAATCCAAAGAGTATCTTCCTTCTACTGCTAATGTTTATACAAAGAAATCAGGTGCGGCATCTCAGGAAGCTCACGAGGCAATACGTCCCATCCATATTAAAGACGCAGGAGATGACATAGAAGATGAAGCCGAGAAAAAAATGTATAAACTTATTCGGGCGAGATTTTTGGCCTGTCAGATGACTCCTCAGATTGTTGATACGGTTTCTTATGATGTTAAAGCAAGTACAAACCATCATCTAATTGCCAAAGGTCAGACTATTAAATTTGATGGTTGGTCAAAGGTTTATAAGTATTCTAAAACCAAGGAAGAAGTGTTGCCTGTTGCTCAAGAAAAGGAAAATCTTGATCTTAAGGAAATTAATAAAACCAAACATTCAACTCAACCGCCCGCAAGATATAATGAGGGTAGTTTGGCCAAGATGATGGAGAAAGAAGGGGTTGGAAGACCGTCTACAAGGGCGGCTATAATTACTGCCATTCAGAAGAAAGGGTATGTTGAAAAAGACAAAAAATCCAAAGGACTTGTGGCTGCACCGTTGGGACTGCAAATATGTGATTATTTACAGCCCAATTTCAAGGACTTTTTCATGGACATTAAATACACTTCTACTTTGGAAGACGATTTGGATGAAATAGCTAATGGTAAAAAAACTTATCTGGATGTTGTAAAATCAGTATATGAGATATTGCAGAAACACATTAAAAGCTGTGAAGAAAAACCAGAAAACAAAAAAGAGGTAAAAAAGATGGGAAAGAAATGCAAGGTATGTGAAGAGGGCGAAATAGTCGAGCGTGATGGGCGATTTGGCAAGTTTTTTTCTTGTAATAAATACCCCGGATGCAAGACTGTTTATGAGATGACAGAAGATGGCGAATTCAGGATAAAGGAAAGAAAGGCCGTCAAATCCACAGGAAAGAAATGCCCTGAATGTCAAAAAGCAGGAAGGGATGGCGAACTTGTAGAAAGAAAGAATAAGAGTAATGGAAATAAGTTCTACGGGTGTAATAGATATCCCGGATGCAAGTATAGTGAGCCAATCGAAGGCGAGTCTGGTTCCGGACAAAAGAAGTATGTAAAGAAAAACACTGAAAAAGAAGAGGAAGAAGAAAGTCCCACTGAAGAACTTGATTTGAGCATAGATGGCGATGATAAATAAATATGTCAAATTTAGTTCAGCCCGGTTACATGGGGATAGCTAGATTAGGTGGAAATCTAGTTAGATGTACTTCTTTTAGTGTTAATCCAAATCAGGATGTTTCATTTTACAATCATGTTATTGGCCTAAGAGACACCATTCCTACGGATTCTTCCACGAAAGGCGAAGAAGATAACGGTTTGACTACGGTTAATCTGCAAAGAAAGATATGGCGACCATCTCCCATATCTATAGCCGGTGGGTTGTCTTTTCCTGTTACTCAAAGCAGTCTGAAATATATTTTCGATACCGCTAGACAGGGTAAGTATTTCGATATGGATTTTAAATATTATTGTACCGGAACTAATGCTCGAACCTTTAGCAATTGCAGGGTTAACGGTTTTGATTTTTCTGTGTCAGCCGGAGATATTGCCAATGTTAATATGGACGTTGTGGCAAAGAATGTAGCAGAAGATAGTAATTCCGTGATATATAGAACCCCTCAAAAATTAGTTACTTGGGATACAATCAGGGTTACAGTATCCGGTGCTCCTTTTCCGATTAACAGGGTATTAATTAACGGTTTCAATTTTAAAATTAACAATAACGTTCAAACGATTTATACTGCTGGGGATCCTTCTTCGTCTCCTTCTGATTCTTCTTTGCTTCCTTATGATTTAAGAATAGGTATGCAGGAGGTTACTGGCAGTTTGAGTGTTTATCTGGATGCCGGTAAGGAGTTTATTCCTATAAATCTTTCTACTTCCGCCAATATAAGCGTTACTATGCCCGGTCTTAATTTTACTATGACGGTGGTTTTTACTAGTAATAAGATAGAGGGTCTTGTTGGTCCAGTAATCACAGAGCTTCCATTTGTAGGCGTAGATTATTCGTTTTCTTAAAATGAAAAAGATAATTATAGGTTTTATAGGCGATCATAATGTTGGAAAGACCATGGCTGCTAACATTTTGAAAAGAAAGGGATTTTACAAGGCCAGTATCAATGACAAAGTGGAAGAGTTCGCTAAGCATTTATTCCCCGATGATAACTGGAACAAAGACAGGAACGTTATATTGAATCGTGTAAGACGGCGTGGTTATGTTCAGTGCAAGGAATACTGGTTAAATCTTATTTTAATTTCTGTTCCTGATGATAAAAACTTCATAGTGTTTGATGATTTGTCCATAGATGAGGCAGAAAGCAATAAAATAGGTGTTTATCAGATTTATCGTCCCGGCACATCTACAATAGAACTTCCAGACATTAAAACCATAGTAAATGACGGAAATATCGCTGATTTTACAAAGAAGATAGAAGAGTTGTATAAAGAATTGTCTGCCAAGCCTCACTCCTGAAAATTGTCTGAGTTTTCTGCTGATTTCCCTTCTTAATTCCTGCAAAAAAATGTATAATAAATGAAAGAATAAAAACGTTTTAAAAACAGGAATATCATGAGCGACAAAAAATCGTTATATTTAAAATACAGGCCAGTTCAGTTAGATGATGTAGTTGGTCAGCGTAATACAGTGGCGACTTTGAAACAGGCCTCTTTGAATAACGAATTTGCTCACGCTTATTTGTTCAGTGGGGTTCACGGGACCGGCAAAACCTCAATGGCAAGAATAGTAGCCAGCCTGATAGAATGCGAAAATGCCAAAGATGGAAAAGTTTGCGGAACATGTCGTGCGTGTAAGTCTATTCATGCCGGTGTTTGTTTGGACGTTAAAGAATTAGACGGTGCCAGTAACAGGGGTATTGACAATGCAAAGGCGCTTATAGAGGCTGCGCAATGGTCTCCTCAGGAACTTAAAAAGAAGATATATATTATTGATGAATGTCACATGCAAACCAAAGAGGCGATATCTGCTCTTTTAAAAACCTTGGAAGAGCCGCCGTCTTATCTTACGTTTATTCTTTGCACAACGGATATAAACAAGATGCTTCCTACTATTTTGTCCCGTTGCCAGAGATTTAACTTTACAAAAATATTATCCAAAGACATTTCTCAAAGGCTCATGTTTATTGCGAAGAACGAAAATATCAATATAGAAGAAAATGCTGTTAATATCATATCAAAGATGGCTAGAGGAAGCATGAGAGATGCAATAGGTTATCTTGAACAAATAGGTACTGTGGCCGTAAACAAGAAAATTACTGCTCCAAGTGTTCAAAGATATTTCGGTGTTACGGACAGATTGGCGGTCTTCAATATTATTAAATCCATAGTTGGCGGTAATGTGGCACTGATTATGGATCAGGTTAACGATTTAATGATGGCATCGGTTGATTGTAAACAAATTTTGCTTGAAATTTCAGATATGTTTAGAAATATCATGGTTATAAGGGCTCAAGAGGGAGGTTCTAAAAACGTTGATCTCCCTGATAACGAAATTCAGGAGCTCAAAAAAATAGGAGAGTCTTTAAGTGTATCTCAGCTTTTAAAGTTAGCGCAGTTGTTTGGTGATATAGAGAAGAAAATAAGTTTTAATATTAATGAAAGGTGGATTACGGAGGCGACACTTATTAATTGTGTTTCTGTCCTTCGAAAGCAATCATAGTTTTACAGCAATGACATCGCCTTTTTAGTTCCCTTAGGGGGAGTAAAATGGCACGTTTTAAGAAGTTAGTTGGTAGAGTAAGAAAAAGTAATAAAAGCACTGTCCGTTCTAAAAAACATCGTTTACCTAATGATTCGCAGGCATTAAAATCTATTAAAAAGCAGAATGTCAGGGCTATTGAGTCCGAAATCTTAGACCTGAATGATCTTATTGGTAACGTTGATGTTCCGGAAGATATAACGCCTGCCGAAGTAATAGATCTGGGTAAGGAAATAGAATCTGATGAACCCGCAATAGAAGAACCCAAAGGCAAAAAACCTTCTGGGCATAATCGGGACATGCTCGAACAAATCATGTTTCGGTTACCTTGTGTTGACGAACCGTTGATAGGCACACCCAAACAGGTTAGAAAAGAACTAGATGCCTTGGCTAAAAAAATGCAGAAATATCCCAAGGACAACTCTATTTTTAACAAGATACATCTTTATATGCACGGTTATTTAATTAATGTTGTTTTGAAAAAGTTCCCGTTCATAAGGGGATTGCAGACGGCGGATGTTTATCAGGAAACTCTTATAGCATTGAGATTTAAGGCCATACCCAATTTTAAGTGCGGCAAGGGGATGAGCTTCCTGAATTTTGCCAAGATGTGCATTAGAAGGCATCTTATCACGCTTTTAAATATATCCAAAAATAGAAAGAAAGATCTGTCTATTAATCAGGCCATTTCTTTAGACAGTTCTCCGGCTAGAGAGGACGAAGATGATTCTAAGACTACTTATGCTAATATTATTGCGGATACCAAGGTTCCTGCTGATAAAACCATAGAAATAAATGAGGCGTATGAAGTGACAAAAACCGCCCTTTTAAATGCATTGTCTGATTTCGAAAAAATAGTTCTAAGCGAATATCTATCAAATTCTTCTTACAAGGAAATATCTGCAAATATTACCGAGAACTTAAAAAAGAGGTCTAATACCAAAAGTATAGATAACGCTTTATTGAGGATACGCAAAAAGGCCATTCACTTAATGAAACATAGCAGGAAAGAAGAATTACCCATTTTTCTTCCTAAAAAATCATCCGGTCATGTATAATAAGGAAAACAAAAGGAGTTAAATATGGCAACTAATCTGGATTGTTCGAAAGGTTTTTATAAGTTTCTTGTTAAAGTTCTGCCAATGTTTTTTAAATGTAAAGACTCGCCATCCACTACGACTACAACGACCAAGATTCCTATTGTTTCATGGGATCATTTGATTGGCCTTGGTATGTTCTTGGGAGTTATGCCTTGGCGAACCGATGGAGTTTCTAATGATGCTCCTAAGGATATGCCCACACTGGTTGATCAATTCTCAAAAGCTGGCGGAAATCTAATTCAAGTTCAATTGCTGTATGAGGAAGGTGCTGCTTTTGTCAAGGGAAAGGGTTTGCAACTGGATGGTTCAAAAACGGATTATTGTGCTAATTTCAGGGATATGTGCAATAAGAAGGGAGTATGTGTTACTTTTGTTTTGTTTGATCATTGCTCTTTGAAATATCCTGATAAGTGGTCAGTATCGCCATTAAATAAGGCTAATGGTGGCTTATTCGCTGAACCATTTGATATTTATAACAATTATGGTGCCGTTGTTTCATATGTTACAGATATCGTTAAAAAAATAAATGGAAATAACGTGGCATTTGAGATTATTAATGAGGGAATCAATGCTGGTTTTGCCGGTCAGGTACGAGATTTATTGAAGTCATTAGGAGTAACTAGAATCACTACATCGGGCGATAACTGTGGCGGACTGTGGAGATATAGTGAGCATGGCCAAACAGATCCAAGTGCCGTGAGAGCCGGTCAGTTGCCTAATACCGATGGTGCCAGTTGGTCATTATCAAATGTTCGTCCAATATGTAATGCGGTTAGGTCAGTAACTGGCGGCGGACTGGTATTTGATGGCGCTACTGATGCTAATATAAGCTGGTCGGGCTTTTTAACGAACATAAAATCTTGATTTTTTTTATTTTGTTTTTTTGTATAATATAGTTGCAGTGATTATTAATAACAAATCAACTGGGGGTTGTCCTTGGTTGGAAAGGAGACGTTCCTATGAAAAAAGAGTTAATTGATAGTGCGGCGACAGATGATCGTTCGTTAGCATTAGAAAAGATTCACAAAAACACTTATGACGCTCTCGATTCCCTCGTTATTGGTTCTTATCTCGCTCAACAAACTTTTCCAATATCTTCGGATGAATTATATTACTGGAAGGAATTTTGTACTGTAAAAATGTGCGTTGCCAGAAGAAGCGGTCATACTACGGCGATGTGTAAAATTGCTCAAAAATATTTTAATAGTGCAATATTTTTAAGTCCAACCATGGAAATATCAAACAATTTGTATAAGGGTTTTGCTGCATTATATGAAGTTTACGATGATGATTTTGTATATTTGAAGAAAAGAAATGGTACAATGTTGACTAGAGATGGCGAATATTTCTTCGGGAGCTATAAATCTTTAAACAAATTCAGGGGCATAGATTGCGAAGCCGTATTTATAGATCCTTCTTGTTTCTTAAGGCCGAAAGAAACAGATGAGATCTATGAGATTTTGGGTCCCTGTATGCAAAATTATCCTCAGAAATTTTTTATATTTATTGGGTAAGTTTTGTATAATATGGTTGTAATATTTGAAAAACCAAACTAAGGAGTAACACATGAAGGTAGGAATCCGTCAGAAAGTATTGTTAGAAACATTGGAAAAGGGCGCAGTTGCAGCAACATCAGTGGACGCTCAAGCAGATACCAGCACACTGTCATTACTTATTAAATCTATTAAGATAACAGTAGATAAGCATTTTACTGTTGAATCCAATACAGATCTGCTTGCGGTTAAATATGGCGTTCTTATTAATGATGATAATGGCATAGAGGTTAAAGAGCCCGGCAGCGTCATTGTTCCGGCTAAAGAGTTCATAGATTGGGTTAAGCTTCAGGGAGAGGACACTACTATTTCAATGGTGCTTCAGAAGCTTCAAACTCCAGAGGTTATAAATACACTGGAAGATATGGGCGCAGAAGATTCAGAGAAATATGACAAGGGTAAGTTTTCTGTTAAGAAAATCGGTGTGCTCAAGATGTCTTCTAAAAACACATCTAAGATCTTGACAAAATGGGAAGTGGATTGCCTTGACCCCGAAGACAAGCCATCTGTTAATTTTGCAGAAAAGTCGGATAAGATTTTTGAAATGCCGGGACAGCAGCTTCTTGATTGTCTTGATAACGTGAAATTTGCGGTTTTAGATAAGGATCCTAATCACGTCCTAGACAGTATTTCCATGCAGATTCACGACAAGGATCTTTACTTTGCGGCTACAGACATGCAACACTGTGCGATATATAAATGTCCTGAGACGGCTGAGATTCATACTAAAAAGCCGCTTCTTGTTTCTGCCATGCTTCTTGACAGCGCCATGAAGATTATTGACAAGGATGATAAGGTTGGTTTTTCTTACAGTGAAGAGAAAGACAAGGTTTTTATCAACCAGACTAATTTGAGAATCAGGGTGGTATGTACTGAGAAAAAGAAAATCAGTACTTTCCCCGGTCTTGATGTTCTGCTTAACAAGTCATATAAAACCCTTACTGAATGTTCAAAGGATGCGATGATGGGATTGCTTTGTAACGCTTCTTTTGTCAATTCAAATTCCGCATTGTTTATTTTTATTAAGGACAACGGAACCCTGACAGTAAAAGCGATGTCGGAAGATGCCAAACTCAAGCCCAATATTCGTCAGTGTCCGGTTGGCAATGTGTCTAAGGATGCAAAGGCCATATGGGGAGTTTCGCATTTGATTAGTGCATTAAAGGCCATAAAAGCATCAGATATTCAGCTTCATCTTCCTGATAATATGGGAAGTCTTAAGATTACATCCAAAGATAATGCCAACTTCCATTATTTTACTATGGCAGTCGAGAATCCACTATATACTGCTAATGAGTAATTATGTCTGAGATGCCGTCACCAATTTTGATTTTTGGCGATGTTTACATTTCCAAAAACAATATCATAGCATCAAAGAAAAAATACTCTAATATCAGGTGGGTAACGAAGTCGGCCTCTGTTGATACTTTAAACAGCATTAGAACAGAGGCCGGCGTTTCTTCGTGGGATGATAAGGAAAAAATTCTTTTGATACAGGATCTCCCTAACAAAAAACAGGTAAGGAATTTTCTTGTCTCTCTTGCCTCTTCCTGTCCGATTAAAACCAAACTTGTAATATGGGATTCGTTGGGACATATCAAGGTAGATCCCAAGGAAAAAACCATAGAAAAGTCATGGTCAGAATTCGTCACTGCATTTCGAAACATACAGGGAAGCAAAGTTATTAACAACGGCGAATCTCTTACCGAAAAACAAGGCGATGATAGTCTGGATTTCGTTATTAAGAGTTTTGAAAAGCGAAACAAGAAAATAAGCTTTAAAGATGCCAGATTGTTACTGAGTATTGTGGGGTATGACAGGGGAATGCTGGACTCTGACATCAAAAAAATGATTCTAACATGTCCTGATATTGTAACATCCCAGTTCATTATTGATAACGCCTTTCCTACAACCAAGGAGGCAGTTCTTTATAAGATAGGTAATATTCTTGACGATGGTTCTTTTGAAAGTGCGGTTAATTTAATAGAAAGATTCATAGCATCTGGCACTAATGAGAACGAAATTGCGGTTATTATTGCCAAGAAAGCAAGATGGCAGTTAATAGCGTCGTATTTATGGTGTACTGGACTGGGATGGGACAGTATACCTAATTATTTGATGGATATGGGCAAGTTTCCCTCATCTATATGGCACAATGATCAAATGGAAGCCTCTATGAAAAGACGGGAAGCAGAACCATTACAGACACCGGAAAACATGGTAAAATACTTGAATATGAGGGAAGGAATACCACTAAGATATATCAGGCGGATTAGTGAGAAAAATACTTCCAAGGGCAAAACCGCAATGTCTCGAAAAAACGCAGAAATTATTCCAATGTATTTTATGGCGGAACAAACAGTTAATTTTGTAAAGGAAAGAATAGTCAGGACATCTAAGATTCCTCCCTCAGAAATAAAAGTCAAACTGCTTACCCGTGCCATTAAGACTTATTTATTCGCCCAAGAAAAACTGGCAGAAATACGTTATGACAGTAATCCCGAACAAGATTTGCAGGAAATGGTGAGGGCGATAATGAGTACTGATTTAGAGAAATATTAGTCCGAAGAGCTGGAAGATTCTTTTTCCTTATCAAATAATGTCGATTTTGGTTCTTTGGGATGTCTTGGGTATTTTTCTTCTATTTCTTTCAGCTTTTGAAGATCTAAGGATTCCTTCGCCAATAATCTTTTTTCTATTTCTTCCAACACCATGCGATTGTCAAGATCTACTCTAATGGTACTATTATCTAAAACAAAATTATATCTTTCGGGATATTTTTTTCTAAACCAGTCGTAAAAAACAATGGGTGATTTGTGCGCCGAAAATTCTGAGCCCCACTTATGGTGCCGGGAACATAGCAAAGCGCTGTTTCTAATATCATATTTTAGCGGACAGTCTTTAATCTCTTTCTGTAATAAATGATGGCTGTCGCACTTAACCTTGGATTCTGGATTATTAGGATTTATAGACATATGCTTTACTCCGCAGTAACAGCACATTGCCCCGTCCCGCTCCCTGATTATATCGCTCCACAACTTTAAGAGTCTTCTTTTTATTTTGGGTAACGAATCTAATTTAGTTTTTTTGGCCGGTTTCTTTTTCATAATGATTTCTTAAAAATTCCCTTATCAAATTAGAAATATTGATGGAATATTTTTTTCTTAATTCTTGAACTATTTTTTCCTCTTCTTCCGTAACCCTTATAATGATTACTTTGTCCCTGTTTTTCATGTGTATATATTTCTATAAACAATTCCCATATTCCTTTATTTTTGTGTGAATTTTTGTATAATATAAGAAGTAGGAAAATCTTAAGGGGTCGAAGAATAATTAAGTATGAAGATATCAGAAGTTCTACATACTTTAATTGCCGAAAAGGTGTTTGAAAGGACACCTATAGGCAGACCTTTGACCGAATATGCCGCGGAAAACACAGAAGCATCATTACAGGACAAAGAAAATCAGGGGCAAGAAGCCATGCGATGTTTAAATTGCGGAATAATAGGTTCTTCCCTTTTGATGCCTAGCGGATGTTTTAATTGCGGGTCTCACGATTTGACTACGGAAATAACTAAAGCAGATATACTATAAAGGAGAAGCATCATGAATCAAGACTATACCGACGAAAGGGAACCTCTGGATACAAAGGGAATGTTAGAAAGTGGTTTTTTTGCCAGATTAGGTAAAACTCAAAAAACTCCGCCTGTTAAAACTGAAATTCCTCAAGAAACCTTACCCGTCAAATATAATACCGAAAAACTACTGTTGGGTTTATATGACGTTAGGGACGGTTTAATTGAAACTTGCTCTAAAATGGGGTTAGGCACTCATACACAGAATGTTGTAGATAATATAAATAAACTGGGCTCTTGTATCGACTCTTTAGGGGGTAAGGTTGACAAGTTTGATCCTTTTGTGCACATATCTGGATTACAGGCTCCCAACATGCTTAAAAACGCCAAAAGAGTAATAGAAAATACTGTAGAGGCGTATTCATTGGGCAAGGTAGAAAACGCTAAAATAGAAGAAGACGGTAAAACCATTTCAATGACATTTACCGGGCGACAAGGAAATACTGATTATAAGGCGGTTGGCACTTTAATTGCCCCTAAAATTTGGGTGGGAAACGAGGCAATTGATTACGTCTTTGCAAGTGGCGGTGGTCGTATGTCAGTCAAGGTATTTTCAGATGATGGTAAATGGATAGACAAAAGTTCTAACTACAAAATATCTTGGGAACTGTTCGAAAACGAAACTGACTTTAATGTTATGCCCACGGAAGGCGATAATAATCAGATTAAAAAAGCAGGAAAAGAAGATAAAACCGTTGAAATAAAAGAGGAAATTAAAAATAATCCACAGAATAATATGGACGAAGAAATTGGTGATTTTCCGATAGAAGAGAAAAATGAAAATTAAAATATCTAAAAGCCAGTGGGAAGAAACGGGTAAGAAAGCCGGATGGATGAAGAAAGAGGCTGTGGTCACGAAACAATTTCCTGCGAAAATAAATGTTTATGGGGCAGGTAATGCAATCCCTACTCCCGGTGCTGGCCAGCAAGGTTTTCAGCTAGAAATAGAGGTTCAGATTGGTCCATTGATATATAATGCTATAATTGGACAGAATATACCTGAAGTTCAAGAACTATATCAGGCCATAGGCAATTTAATTAAACAGGAAAAAATGGCTCCGTCAGCTGGTTAAAAATTATTTCAAACACCAGAAGGAAAGTTAAAGTTTAGTTAGGAAATAATAAGGCATGAGTAAACCATCAACAGGTATGGATATGCAGAGAGCGACTTTTGTAGAGAGTCTTCATAACTCTTTAAAAAGGCAGGCTTCCAAGGCTATTGCTGAACATAAAAGATTTGTTGCCTTGGCCGGTACCTATGTAGAAGATGGTTTGGATGAAAAAGAATGCGTAGAACTGCTTATGATTGATGGTTTATCTCGAGAAGCCGCAGAAAGTTATATTTTAATGGCTCAAAGCAGCAAAGAAGAAACTAATGATTTGGCCGAATACAGTTTTCAATTTGAGGACGGTCGGGGCACAATTTTGAGTTCTTATGATATCGGGAAAAATATCAGGGCTTCTAATGACGATGACGCATGGACAAAGGCCGAAGAAATTTTGAATAATGAGTCTGACATGGATGGCCAGAAGCTTTTGTCTGTTAGCAGGATATCAAATGCCTAAACTTTCTGAAACTGCTACATCAATTCTTACCCTTCTCAACAATGCCAATGAATTAATAGTTAAATCCAGTGATCGTAAAAATGCTGCAGGAGTCATGAGGGCATTAAGGGCTTATGCTAAAGGTAAAAAATTTCTTCTTCGCCAAGATTTACTGGATAATTTTTTTGCGGTTCTTCTTGACGCCCGCCCCTATACCCTTACAATGCTTATCAAGGACATAGCAGATGACGTAATATTGATTGATGCAAAAAACAAACGAAAAAGTAATTGATTCTCTGGCCGATTTTTGTATAATATATGTAGCTTAAAAATGGAGCAATGTTATGTCAAACCCTAATTCAATAGAAGATTCCATGTCTCCCCCGCCCGAAGTATCTGCAATTCAAGAATATTATCCAAAGGCTTCAAGCAACGTTGATATTCTTCTACAGTCAATTAATATCAACGGTAATAATGTGCTTCATGAGCCAACCTGCATGATTTGTTCGGCCAGTAATCGTGAAGAAGTGGAACAAAAATGGATAGAATGCAGTAACCATGAAGAAACCAAGAAAGTATTTAAATCCAAAAATTCAGCGGTTATTTCAAATGATATTATCGACAACCATATACGTTTCCATTATGACAGGGGTATAAAAGAAATACAGAAAATGGAATACGCTGACAGGATCAAAAGACTTAACTCTGTAGAAATGACAACATTAGACAGGATTAAGATCGGCCTGTCAATGCTTACGGAAAGACTAATAGGCATCAACAGCATTACCCCTACCAATGATATAAGCGCCGCAGAAGTAGAAAAAATTAAGAGCGCAGAAACCGCTAAAATAATGATGTCCTTTAACCAGTTACTTAAACTTCAGGCCAGCATTATGGGAGAGATGAAAAGCAGCGGAGAATTAATTATCCTTCCCAGACAGTCATTCGTTGATATCTTTAATAGAACAATTGTTGATTGCAAAACTAATGAGGAAAGAGAGGCCATAAAACGCCTTTTGAACAGCCTCATAGAACTTAATAAAAAAACGCAATAAGGAAATACAATGAGCAATGTTATCGACAAAACCATAGAAGAACTGTGCTTACCCCAAACCTCCAGTGACTTATGGAACGAAATCAATCAGGAAACAAACCCTAACAATATGCTTCTTTATCTGACTCCAAACGTTAAAATGACATTGCGATTTCTTGGTCCATTTATGAGTATAATGAGGTTTTATGCTCCGTATTTAAAAAGTAATCCCAAAATTGATATTGAGGCCATTGCGAACAAGAATCCCGGCTCAATTCAAATAGCAATAGATTATTTTAAACATTATTCCGGTAGATTTGAAAAGAAAACGGCTGAATATCTTAAAAATCTTGAGGCGGGGAATATAGGATGGCAAAGATGCACTATGGTTAATGCCTATGTTGTTAAATCTTCTAGTGCATCTGGAGTCAAGGTTTTAGCAATGCCAAGAGGATTAAGCGATGTTATTTTGGACCGGATTAATTACAACCCTAATATCCCACTCAGCGGTTTTTTTGCTCATAATGTTTGTATCACCAGAAGAGGAGAGGCGTTGCAGACAGTATTTGAAGTTAAACTGGAAGCTCAATCTTGGCTGAACGATAAAGATATGAATACTGTACTGTCAAATGGGCTTATTGATATTCCAACCCTTATATCGCATCTTAACAGGGCTAAAAATTCTTCCTATTATTACAAGAAAAATACGGGTTATAAAATGCCCACTGAATACATGAAATCTCTGTTGGAAGAAAAATCCCATAGAGAAATAGAACATCAGTTGAAACAGGTAGAAGAACATTTGGATGAGATGCCGGTAGATGCCCTTGAACGCAGAAATAACATGAGAGAGGCAATTGGCAGTCTGGAACTCTGAAACTCTGAAAAAATTGTATAATGATTTGAAAGGGAGAAATTATGTCAGCCGATATCACTTTTTCAGATATTTTGATTAAACCACAGTATTCGGAAATAGAATCAAGAAGTAATACAAACATTGGTTCTAAATTGAGCGATAATTTAGTTCTAGATTTACCCTTAATATCTTCGAATATGCCTCAGATAACAGGATGGAAAATGTGCGTTGCTATGGCCGATAATGGTGGGCTGGGTATTTTGCACAGATTCATGAGTATCGAAAATAACGTAAAAGAATTTCAAGAGGTTATGAGCAGGATTGATACTAAAAATATTACCAATGAAGGAATTAAATACTGCTGTGGGGTGTCTATAGGGGTTAAAGAAGAAGATAAGAAAAGATTTGAAAAACTGTATGAAGCAGGCGCAAGAATAATAACCATTGATATTGCCTCTGGTCACTGCAAATTAATGAAAGAGATGGTTGGGTGGTTAAGACATAATAAAGACATTATCATAATAGCCGGTAATATCGCAACACCAGAAGCTATTTTAGACCTACAGGAATGGGGCGTAGATGTGGGCAAAGTAGGCGTGGGCGGAGGCAAAGTATGTCGCACAAGAAGTAATGCAGGAGTAGGAGTGTGTCAGTTACAGGCGTTAATGGATATTTATAAAGTTGCAGAAATACCTGTCATTTCCGATGGGGCTATTAAAACGAGTGGCGATGTGGCTAAAGCTTTAATTTTCAGTGATGCGGTTATGATTGGGTCTGCGCTGGCTGGATGTAGTGAAACACCGGGACCTGCATTTGTTGAACCCGGAACAGATCTTACAAACAGAACATATTATAAGTTATTCGGAGGCAGTGCAAGCCAAGAAAATAAGGTAGCAAATGGCCAAAGCGGAAGATTTTCAGAAGGAGAAACTATTAAGGTTCCATTTAAGGGACATTGCAAATATTTATTGAGGGAAATTAAAGACGGGATTCAGTCGGCACTATCATACTCGAATTCCATAGATCTATATGAATATCGCACAAAAGTTAAATATTCTATTATTAGTGGTGGTGGGCAAAAAGAGAGTAAATTCTGATGAGAAATATAAAATGGCCAGATAAAGGCAGATTAAAAAGCTGTTACGATTTCAGTAAATTTGATGGGACATGGGAAAGTATTAAGAAAATTTATGGCATATACGACGACGATAATAATCTTTTGCTCGAGCTGACAAAAGAAGAGGCCTCGATTGATGTACCTCTTAGATTCGCTAGTTCGATTGGTGGTTCTGGTGTGCCGAGAGATTAAAAACAAATAGGATATCAGAAGATGGCATTAAATAGATTAAAGGGACTTTGCACGTATCTCAGCGGTAGCATCGATTCTTCTGCTGATAAAGGTAAAGGATGGCGGGACGAAATTACTCCGTTTTTGGAAAGTAAAGGCGTTAGGGTATTTAATCCTTTGAATCATCACAAGACCTTTCATATTAAAGAAGACATAGATACCGTTAAAAGACCATACATGAGAAAATTGCTGGCAGAGGGACGATTTGATGAATTACAGGAAGAAACCCGCGAATTAGTTCATCTTGACTTGAGGGCGATTGATTTGGCCAATTTTATTATCTGTCATTACGATTCATCTATTCATCTCTGTGGAACCGTAGAAGAAATATCAATAGGCTCAAAACAGGTTAAGCCAGTATTGTTAATAGCTAAAAATGGTAAAGACAAACTTCCATCTTGGCTATACGGAAGACTACCACATTCGCATTTTTTTAATAATACAGATGAACTCAAGAATTACTTAAACCATATTGACGCAGATCCGGATTATCAATTTACTAAGGTTGATTTAAAGCGATGGGTTTTTTATGAGGGAGAATGGATGTATAACAATGACCGAAATTAGAGAAGAAAAACTTTTTATTGGCACTAAAGAGGAAATTCAGGAATATCTTAGAACACATTATGGTATTCGAGATAGAAGACCGGGTTTTGAGGCCGATTATTTCTGGCTTGATAATCTTAATTTCGATCAGCAGATAAGTACGTTTGTTAATGGTTTCGGATGCCTGTTTTTTATACAAAAGGTCGCTTATGATCTGAACGATGTACCTCAGATAGAATTCAAAATGAAAAAACTGAATCTATGGGTTAGGGATCCTGAATGGACGGAAGAAGGAGAACTCGAAAAAAACAAATTATATGATCTCGCCAAAGAAATTAGAGACATTTCGGGCAGAAACATTTTAACAGACATAACACTAGAGGACTAATATGGCTAATGAATTATGTGCATCTGGATTTGGAACAGCGGCAGACGGGAGTTATCATTTGACAAGTACTGATCATTGGACAAACGGGACATACTGGATTTATAAGGATAGTTATTATTGGATGATATCTACTAGTGAATTTATATATGAAACAGGATATATAGTTGCAAGAAAGGCCTATGTAGCTGGCTCATGGGTAGATGGTAATTATACTGGAGTTAATGGAAATCCTAGCGGCATTGTTGCATTGGGAACTTGTCCTTAACATCGTAAAATTATTGGTGAAACAGTGACTAAATTAGATAGTGTTATTCGTTATTTCGGAGGCAAAGGTAATGGATTGAGGGAAATTATCTACCAATATTTCCCACCAAAATCCCAGTACAATGTTTACTTGGAACCGTTCGCCGGAGCAGCCAATCTTCTTCTTCTTAAAGAGCCTTTTGGGGTAGAGATTTATAACGATCTTGAACAAAACGTCTATTCGTTATTTAAGGTGCTGTCAGACAAAGATTTATTTAAGCAATTCAAAGAGATGTGCGATTTGAGTCACTATTCCGCCGATTTAAGGGAAGAATACAGGCAGGAGTTGAAAAAAGACAATTTAGACATATTAAACAGAGCATTCAAGTATTTTTATGTCAATCGCACATCCGTTAACGGTATCGGAGGTATCTCAATTGCCACCTGTATTCGTAGAAATATGTCTAAATCTGTTTCCGATATGCTTTCCACCATAGATGCCCTTCCCGCTATACACGACAGATTATCAAGGGTTATAGTCGAAAACACAGATGGCATAGAATTGATTAAGAAATACGATAGACCTAAGGTTTTTGCCTACCTCGACCCCCCATACCATCATGATTCAAGAACCGGGGCCAGATATAAGGTAGATATGAGCTCAGAAAAACAGACAGTACTTCTCGATATGCTTTTGAATCTTAAACATGCCAAGATACTTTTGTCGGGCTATAATTGTAAAGAATATGAAAGGCTTACAAAGAATGGATGGGAAAAAATTGAGTTCGACGTTAAAACCCAAGATGGCAACAGAAATCCCAAGACGAAGACTGAGGTTTTGTGGAGAAATTATGACAGCAAAAATAATGGTAATACGTTATGGAGTGAATAATGGACTTTCAATGGATACTTAAGCCAATCTTTAGGTTCATATGGCGCAAAAGATTCTGGTGCTACAAACTAATTAAGGTAACCGGATGGCGTTCTTGCATTATGGAGGACAAAAGCGGACAAAGAATACGCGGAACCTTTTATGTTTAAGGGCGACAGGAATTTGGATTATTATGCCGGTGTGTTTATCAAAGAACGAAACACATTTACTTACAGGGAAGAAGAGCCTAACACTTGGACAAAATGAGAGACTGGAACAAATATATACATCAAAATAAGTATTCGGAATGCCAGTTAATCTCTGCACTGAATGCTTATTATTATCTTACCGGCAAATGTATAAAACAGGATTCCAAAAAGTATGAAAATTTAGTAGATTTGGTTAAGGCAAGAAATGGATCTGCTATTGGTATTGAAAAGGCATGGAACAAATTGGGGATAAAAATAGTAAAAGAAAGCAACAGCATATTGGATTTTGTTAAGAATGATACAATACAATGTCCGTTAGAATATAATATATGGCACAAAAGATATGGCTTTCATTCTACCCTGATTGTTGATCATGATTCCAAAATAGATGTTTGCAGGATTACAAATTTTAAGTGGATTGCTACTTTGGACGGTTGGATGTTCAGGGAAGATATGTATCAATTTGAGCAGGCGGTCACTGGAAGAAAAACGTATAGATTGTTTGGATTGAAATAATTGTATAATAATGCCATGAAAAAAATCGAAGAACTTATTAATCAAATTCATCTGGGCAAATGGGAAGATGTAATGCCTCAAATTCCCGATAATTCAGTAGATATGATTATTACATCGCCGCCATATTGCGTGGATCTGGGCAACAATAAATTTCGTGATAAAAGCAAAGGATATGATGTTTACGAAGATAATATGCCCTATGAAGAATATCTCGACTGGATGGAAAAACTGTTTAAAGAATGCTATAGGATGTTGAAATCGGGTGGGAGAATTGCAGTAAACATAGGCGACCGCAAGCAAAGCAAAGATGTTACTCATGTGGATTTTATCGTTAGAATGAGAAAAATAGGGTTATTAATGCTTGTTCCTATAGTGTGGCATAAGAGTCAGATCGGCAATAGATTCGCTTGGGGGTCATATAAGTCTCCCGCTATGCCGTGTTTCCCTACACCGTTTGAATACATTATTGTTATGTGTAAGGATAGTCTCAGACACGAAGGAGATCCTAAAAAAATATCTGTTACAGCAAAGGAATTTCAAACCAACGCTAATGCTCTTTGGGAATTTCCACCAGAGACCAGAATGTTAAAAGAGTATGACCATCCCGCAGTATTCCCCGAAGAATTGCCACACCGTCTCATGCAACAGTTGACTTATGAAGACGATATAGTTCTTGATCCTTTTAGCGGCAGCGGAACCACTTGTGCTGTAGCCAAAAAACTTCGTAGAAAATATATTGGCATTGAAATGAGTAAAAAATATTATGATACTTCCTTGAGAAGGCTTGGGGGAATAGCATCAACGACAAAACAGGTAGATGAAAAAGGCAATGAAACCGTAATTGCTGATTGGATGAAATGACATGGCTAAGGCAATATTAACCGAAATGAATGTTCACTCAGAAGCGTTAAATAGTTTGGGCATTTATGATGTTAGTGGTCGAGAGGTTTCTTCAATGCACGGTCCAATTATTTATAAATTTCATCTCACATATATTTCTTATGATAGGTTCAATATGGGTGATTTTCCCGCCGAGATTAATACCGAAGACATTAAGAATATCGTTCTGGCGCCGGTTATTAATAAAGAAGAAACCCAAAAAGAAGAATCCAAGCCTAAGAAGCCCGTTAGTGCTATTAACCAGCTGGAAGTGTCAGAGGCATTGGGCTAATTTTCTCATTACATTCCTGCACTGTCTGGGACTCATTACGGCCATTATTTGACTTTCTTTGCTCAGCACTTTTGTTTCGCACCAAGCAGGATGCATATGATGTATAAACTCATGGATCAAGGTAGGAATGACTTCTTTTCGGTCATCAATGGTTATCTCTTGGGTTTCGAAATCATAATAGCCCATAACATTGCCATGGATTTTTTCAAAGGATATATTGTCTGGATTATGACGGATAAAATAATAAAGAAGTTTTAGCAGATGGTAAATCTCTAATTTCCTTTTCCTGTATTGGCGGTTGGAAATTTTTCTGCCCATGTTTTATAATTCTTTCGATAAAGGAGATAAACCTTTTTTCGTGGAAGTAATAGATATGAACGAACCCAAACAACAGGATAAATCGATCTATTCAACTGTTCCACTAACAAAATCCCTAATAGATGTAAGGGTGGGAAGGTATGGTATAAAATTCGGGACTGTTGAAAAGATATGCAGACAATATGGTATTAAATGCATAAAACACCCCGAATATACTGAATTTACCGCCCCAAAACTCAGACTGCAAATGCTCATAGAAAAACTTCATTTCTCTAAAACCCCATACAGCAAGAAAGTTTTATAATTTTCTTCTTGCGTTTCCTTGTTTTTCTGTTATATTATCCAAAACGGTCAACTACCCTCGCCTAAAGGCGAAGGCTTCCAGTCAAGCAATCGCCATAGGCGATTGAGACCTTCTTTTTTCCTGCTTCGTCCATCCGCCTATTGGCGTCTGTCCACAGGCTTGCATTTCC
>Ga0172375_10003450_pt1 | contig 23997 bp, 17 predicted proteins | sample LakKiv1m_FD_114537 | JGI IMG/M metagenome (GOLD analysis project Ga0172375, IMG submission 114537) | Freshwater microbial communities from Kabuno Bay, South-Kivu, Congo - kab_092012_11.1m | ecosystem: Environmental > Aquatic > Freshwater > Lake | place: Democratic Republic of the Congo... | reverse complement strand
TTAACGGATTTTTATGATAAGATTAAAAGTGTCTCGGCCGGCTATGCCTCGATTAATTATGAATATTTAGATTATCGGCCGGCGGACGTGGTTAAAATGGATATTCTGGTAGCCGAAGAGCCGATTGAGGCTCTGGCGACGATTGTCTATCGCGATGAAGCCTATGCCCAAGGTCGGGCCGTCGTGGATATTTTAAAGAATAATCTCGCCAAGCAAATGTTTGCCATCAAGATCCAGGCCGCCCTGCACGGAAAAGTAATTGCCGCCGATAAGCTGTCGGCCCTGCGCAAAGATGTTACCGCTAAGCTCTATGGCGGCGACGTGACGCGCAAGCGCAAGCTCTTAGAGAAACAGAAGCGCGGCAAGAAGAAGATGCTCGCTGCCGGCCGCGGCAGCGTCGATATTCCGCCCGAGACTTTTGTTAAGATTTTAAAAAGATAAATTAACTGCTTTAATTATGAAAAGACGGAAAGTTATTAAAGTCATCTGGACAATCCTGTCGGTCATGATTATGATCTCCATGGTTGCCTGGACTTTCATGTTATATTAATTCAGCTTAGCCCCACCATCATGAAAAAATGGCAGCTTAGCCCAAAATTCACCCCAGATTTTTTAGTCGCCCATCCAGGAGTCGCTCCGGTGATTTTGCAATTATTGTTCAACCGCGGCTTGGAGACGCCCGCTGAGATAGCCACCTTTCTACGAGGTGATTTAGAGCCTGAACTTATTCTAAAAATAACCCCGGATGAAGAGCAGTCTTTTTATAACCCGTTCCTATTTAAGGATATGGCGGCAGCCGTTGATCTGATTATCGGCCACATCAAGCAGAAGAACCCGATTATCGTTTATGGCGATTACGACGCTGACGGCGTTACCGCCTCGGTAATTCTTCTAGAAACTCTAAGGATTCTTCACGCCCAGGCTGACGTCTATTTGCCTGACCGGGTGAGCGAGGGCTATGGCTTGAATCAGCCGGCTATCCAGCAGATTGCCGAACAAGGCGGCCGATTGATTATTACGGTTGATAATGGTGTCCGCAATCGAGCCGAGGTGGCTTACGCCAAAAAATTAGGCCTGGACATAATTATTACCGACCATCATGTCTTGGCGCCCGATCCCCAGGATTGGCCGGATTGTCTGATTATTGATCCTGCCCATCCTCAGGATAATTATCCTTGGAAGCAGCTGGCCGGCGTCGGGGTATCTTTTAAATTAATCAGCGCTCTAATTTCTAAAGCTAACTTAGCCGACCAGCAGAAAAAGCTTATTTTAGAAAGATGTTTAGACTTAGTCGCCGTTGGGACGGTCGCTGATATGGTGAGCTTGCTTGGCGAGAACCGCTTGCTCGTAGCGAGCGGTTTGAAGATTTTGAACCAAAATAAGCGGCTGGGCTTGACGGAGCTTATCAAAGCGACCCGGAGCAATAACGCTAAGCCGCTCGAGGCCTGGAATATTGGTTGGCAAATCGGCCCGCGCCTTAATGCGGCTAGCCGTCTGAGCCACGCGAACAGCGCTTTTTCTCTGCTGACCACGACTGATCCAGTCGAAGCCCAGGCTCTCGCTGCGGAGCTGAATCAGCGGAACCTGAGCCGCCAGCAGATTACCGAAGAAATGATTGCTCAGGTTGAAGAGCAGATTGACCCCAATAATCTGCCGCCTTTGATAATCGGCTTAGCCGGCGAGAACCAGATTTGGAACGAAGGCGTGGTCGGCTTAGTCGCCGGCCGGATTACGGAAAAATATTATCGTCCAGCCCTAGTAATCACCCGCCTTATAGAAGAAGCAGAATTTGATCCGGCGTCTAAGAAGTTAGTGCCCAAGAAAGTCTCTTTCAAAGGTTCAGGGCGCTCGATTGAAGAATTCAATATGATCGCCGCCGTGGAAAAATGCTCAGACTTCTTAGATAAATATGGGGGTCACCCCATGGCCTGTGGCTTTTCCATCAAGGCAGAAGATAATCTGGAAGAATTTAAAAAAAGAATCTTAGAACTAGCCAGCCAGGATTTAGCTCAGGCTGATTTAGTCCCTAAATTGAAGATTGAGGCTGAGTTGGATTTTGCGGCCATCGAACGCGGCCTGGTTGAGCAGATCAGCGCCCTCGCGCCTTTCGGTCAAAATAATCCCCAGCCGCGTCTGGCCAGCTATAATTTGCGCATAGATGATATTGTCACCATGGGTTTTGATAGCCAGCATATTAAATTGCGCCTCGCTCCGACTGAGGTGAAATCTGGTTTGTCTGGTCGGGCTTTCTGGGCTCTGGCTTTCGGGGCGGCAGAAGAATATAAGAAGTTCCAGATCGGCGATTTGGTTGATATTGTCTATCATTTGGAGATTAATGACTTTAACGGCCGCCAGGAAGTACAATTAAAGATCGTGGATCTGCGCTTAGCCGTCAGCCCGCCGAGCGTTTCGTAATAACAATAAATTATTATATGTCTAAATTAATCATCTATACTGACGGCGGCGCTCGAGGCAACCCTGGGCCCGCGGGACTCGGGGCGGTTCTCTATAATACTAATTATGAAATAGTCGCCGAGATTTCCGAGTTCATCGGCGTAGCGACCAATAATCAGGCGGAGTATCGAGCGATTATTGCCGCTCTGAATAGGGCTCGGGATCTAGGAGCAAGCGAAGTAGATTGTTACTTAGACAGCGAATTGGCCGTGAAGCAGTTAAATCGTGAATATAAAGTAAAAAACAAAGACTTGGCGCCTTTGTTTCTGCAGATTCATAACCTTTCCTTAAGCTTTAAGAAGATCAGCTATACACATATCCCCCGCGAAAAGAATAAGGTGGCTGACCGTCTCGCTAATGAGGCGATGGATCGGGGGTGTTAATTTTATATTTATCGGACATGGAGGTGGCCGCCGGTAGTTTTGCTCGTCGTCACTCCCTTACAGCTCGGGTACTCATTCAAGACTTGAAGGCCCGAGTTTTTTAGAATACTGATCAGGCTGGCTACCTTATCGCAGTTCGTCGGATTGCTCGCCGGGAAAAGGGCGATATCAACGCACATGCCGTTGTAGTGGCAAGCGCTGTTATGTTCTGAGCTCGGCGGGTAGGCCTCAGTCACCCGCCAGCCTAAATCAGCCGGAGAGTTATTCTTAGCAGTTTGCAACTTGTCATTAAGAGCGGTATTGGCCAAGCGGCCGTTCTTGAAAGGAATATTCTTTATCTCCGTGCAGTTGTTGCAATCCTTACTGTTTAAAGCATTCCCCTCGGCGGAGACTGGTTCAGCGTCCACCGAGACTTGGGAAATATTACGCGCTGAAATGCTGCCGAAAGTTACCAAACCAGGATTGATTTGGGCTAAGAGGATATAGGAAGCCAGGAGGATGATTAGGCCAGTAAGGCTACCGGCGATTAATTCTTTAGCTTGTCCGACCTTAGAAGAGTCGCCGCCTGAGATAAGCCAGAGGATACCGCCGGCCATTAGGACGATAGCGGCCAGAATGCCGGCTATCCCGACGCCGTAATTATAGATAGCCACGATATACTCGCCCAGCCAGGGGATGGGGCAATTATAATTGCCATCTTCATCAGTGGTGCAAGTTACTTTACTAAATTCTTTTAACCCGGGGATATTAATCTGTAGTTGAGGTGAATTTATTTCCGGGGTCTTTGGCGTTAGAGTGCCGCCCACAAAAGTCCCTTTATTACAGCAGCACATCGGTACGTCGTACATGCCACAGCCCGAAGCGCCAGAGCAGTAGCCGCCGCCGACGCCTAACACGCCGGGCGTTGCTCCGGAAAATTGCAGGCAATAATTTTGCACATCTTCGCACAGCCCGGGATTAGTCGGCTCATTACAACAAGACCAAGAGCAGGTAGCGCTTGGTGTTTGGGCAAACGAGGGAGCCGCTAGAAAAATTAGGCCGCCCCCTAGCAAAATAATAAAGAGGAGAGTATAAAAATTTTTCCGCATAGTTTAATTAGGACAAGGGCCTTTCGTTAAAGTCCCGACCCCGGTATTAGCCAGAGCGTCTTTTAAGGAATCCCCGCTCCAGATGTCGATGCGCCGGCCCTTGATGCCGCCGCCGGTATCCGTAATAGTATAGGTTTTTCCTTTGAAACAGACTTTAGTGCCATACGGCAGAGTCCCTTGGCAGTTGCCGGGACCAGCAATATCGCCAAGCGCCGGCGCCTTGCCGCTGGCCGTCATGTTGCAATAGGGCTGTGTTTTCGGAAACGGCTGGCAAGGATGATAGCCGGGGAAGGTTTTGCCATACAGATGGTCGCAGGTCTGGCTTTTATCTATGCCTTTAGGGCAGCTGCACTGCATCGCGACGATGCACCAGAAGTCAGTCGTTTCCTCCCAGCGCGGTTTGTAGTAGCCGGTAGCATAGAAGTTAACGCCGCTCGCTAGCTCGGTTTCGCTAGCGCAGGTCGAGTCTTTATAGCCCTGGGCCGAACTACTGTAACGACTGGAAGCTAACTTGACCTCGGCTTCTTTAATATAATTCAAGCTGATTGGCTTGAAGGTTACCAGTTTGGGGTTGATTTCTAGGAGCAGGATATAAGAAGACATCAGGATAATAATACCAGTGATGCTGCCGGCAATCAGTTCTTTGACCTGGCTGATCTTAGAAGAATCGCCCCCGGAGATAAGCCATAAGACACCGCCGGCCATCAGCATGATTGCCGCTAGGATGCCGGCCACGCCGACGCCGTAATTATAGATAGCCACGATATATTCGCCTATCCAAGGTATTGGGCAATTAAAATTTCCAGAGTCATCCGCTTGGCATTTCACCTCGCTGAGCTTGAGAGTAGGAATATTTATCTGCAATTCGGGAATCTTGAACTTCGGTTCTTTGGTGGCGGCTTCTTGGGTAGCTTGGCAGCAGCAGAAGTATTCCGTGTTAACCAGTCCGGAGGAGCCGGCTGGTTTTGGATTGGAACATTTCGCATCTCCGGCCCGGTCCTCATCGCTAAAACAGCCAGCCGAGAGTATCTGAGGCGGGTCAACTTGGAGGGTATAGGCCCGCCAGTTGCAGTTATCAGCTGCCCAGGCTTTAGGAGCGGCCATCAAAAACAAAGCGGAGCTGATAATTAGAATCAGGAGGGCGCTATAGTTGATATTTTTTGCAGTTTTCATTGGCAATTTTTTGAATTTCTGAAATATCTTCCGGGCGCAGGTGCTTGAAGCGCCCTTGTTTTGTTAAATATTCCTCGACTTGTTTAGCTGGGGCGCCTGTCTGGCAGCTTGAGGCGGTCAAGCGCCCGTCAATATATTCCAAGAGGGGGTAGAGGCCGGTTTGAGCCGCCAGCTTACCCATCAAGACCGCTTCGTCATTGGCTATCTGCCAGCCAGGCATACAGGGCGAGAGGATTTGCAGATAGGCCGGCCCATTTATCTGGCGAGCCTTCTTCACTTTATTAGTAATATCATCCGGAAAGCCGGCAGTAGACTGGGCGACATACGGCAAGCCATGAGCAAGAGCGACGGCTAGCATATCCTTTTTTATCTGCTTAGAGCCGATTGAAGCCGTCCCGCTAGGCGTGGTCGTAGTAGAGGCGCCGTAAGGAGTCGCTCCCGAAGCCTGGATGCCAGTGTTAGAATAGGCTTCCGTATCGTAGCAGATATATAGGATATTTTCGCCCCGTTCCCACATTCCACTGATTAGCCCGAAACCGATATCAAAGGTTCCGCCGTCGCCAGCCTGGACAATCACTTTAGTCGTCTCATCTTTCTTTTGCTTCAAGGCCGCCGTAATGCCCGAAGCCACAGAGGCGGCGTTTTCAAATAGAGAATGGATCCAGGGCAGGCCCCAGGCGCTTTGCGGATAGGCCGTTGTGGTCACCTCTAAACAACCCGTGGCGTTGGCGATGATAGTCTTTTCATCTAAGCCCCGCATGACCGCTTGGACGGCAGATAATTGGCCGCAACCAGCGCAGGCGTTATGGCCGGGGGAGAGAAAGTTATTTTTATTCATATATAATTTAGTCAATTGTGTTACAGCACCAGAGATCCGGTCCGCAGCCCCGGCCTCCGGATTGATCGCGAAATAGTTCTTGACCAGCTGCATTTTTGCCGCAACGCTCATTATTATTCGGCTTAGTGCAGAGACTGCCGCCGCGGTTGCCGCAGGGCTCGCCTTCTGCACCTTTAGCCATCCAGCAAATCTTGTTATAGCACCAGCCAAAGCCGCCTTTCCAGCAAGAATCGCCGTCTTCTGTTTCGGCTAGAGCGCATAAGTTGGCTGGGCAACTATCGGCATATTTAGTCTTGTCGCAACGGGTATTAATAAATTCATCACTGGCGGTGCTAGGGCATTGGCTGGAAATTGTGTCATAGCACATCCAGATTCCATTATCATTATTCTTACGGACGCAGCAGCCGGGCTCAACACATTTCTGGGCAGCCACGTCTAGGGCATAGGCTTCATAGCCCCCCATAGAATAGAATGATTCTTTAACAACCGCTTTAGGCCGGGTCAGGCAGACGACTTTATCCAGCATCTCGGCTTTAGCCTGGCCCTGGCTGTCAGTGAACTCGCAACAAATAATATTGACCTTTTTAATGACTTGCGTCTGGATCGGACGCAGCTTGACCAGTTCGGGATTAATAGTGTTTAAGATTATCCAGGAGCAAAATAAAATCAGGATTCCGGTAATACTGCCGGCGATCAGCTCCTTGGCCTGGGCCACTTTAGAATCATTGCCGGCTGAAGTAAGCCAGAGAACGCCGCCGGCCATTAGGACAATAGCCGCTAAGATTCCGGCTACGCCGACGCCGTAATTATAGAAAGCCTTGATATATTTAGCTAACAGATCACTAGTCATGATGCCAGTTTCCGAGTTATAGGAACCGACAGCCACTTGCTCGCCGTTAAAATCGGAATTAGGGATAGTAAGCTGGGGCTTAAAGTTCAGTGGAGCTGGGCTTTCTTCGGCCGCTAAGGCGAGCGGCGTGCTGCTGGCTAGGGCAGCCGCACTGATTAAAGTAAGGCTGAAGATCAGGATAAAACTGATTTTTAGGATTTTTAGGCTGCGCTGCGAGAGGAAGATCTTCATATTTTCCCGATGAATTTTAAGTAATGATTGTTCCGTCCGGCATCCCTGATTATTTCCTTAATCATCTTAATCGTCACATCGCGGCCGCCCAGTCCGACGATATAGTTCTTGAGGCGGGGGCGGGAAGAGCGGAGTGCGGCGCCTATTTCCGTATAGAGCGGACCAGCCTGACCCAAGCTGACGGATTTTTCAATCACCGCCACGTTAGCCGCTGCTTCTAAACATTTAACAATTTCTTTCCCCGGGAAGGGCCGATAGACCTTTATTTTTAAAATCCCCACTCGAGGGTTATCCTTAATAGCCTCTTTGATAGTGCCGACCATCGAGCCCAGAGCGACTAGAACAGTCTCCGGCTTCTTCGGGCCGGTATATTCAAGCAAACCATTATCAAGCAAAGGCCGCGATCCGCCAACTGGCAATTGGAATATTTTTTGGAATGATTTATATTCTTTTTTAATCAGCTCTAAGCTGCCTTGTAGATCTTCATGGAGCGCTTGGCGGACTTCAAAGTAGTGTTCCGGGGTGAAGAAAGCGCCGAGAGTAACCGGGTTTTGCGGATCTAGGAAGGTGCCGCTCGCCGGTTGGTAATCCGGCAGATATTTTTTAATCAGTTCAGTCGAAGGGATCCGGACCGGTTCATAGGAATGGGTCAGGATGAAACCGTCGACGTTCACCATCACCGGCAATTGTAATTGCTCGGCCAGCTTGTAGGCTAGAATATGCTGGTTGACTGCTTCCTGGTTACTTTCTGCGAAGAGCTGAAGCCAGCCGGCGTCGCGGACGGCCATGACATCTTGGTGGTCGTTCCAAATATTGATAGGGGCAGAAATCGCCCGGTTAGCGCAGGTCATCACTACCGGCAAGCGCATTCCAGCAATGTTGAAGAAGGCTTCGGCCATTAGCAAAAGGCCCTGCGAACTAGTAGCACTATATACCCGGACGCCAGTGGCGCTCGCCCCGAGGATGATGCTGGCGGCGGCAAATTCGCTTTCCGCGCGGACATATTCAAAATCAGCCTGCCCGGCTGCTTTCAGTCGGGCCAGGTCCTCGACGATATGGGTTTGAGGCGTGATTGGGTAGGCCGAAACTACGGCCGGGCCGATATTTTTAATAGTCTGGGAGATAGCTCGGGAACCTTCTAGAATTTGTTTAGGCTTATCCATACTAATAGTCCTTTATCATTTTAATAGCTTTCACCGGGCATTCTTTAACGCATAATCCGCAGCCTTTGCAGTAGTCGTAGTCGGTCCGGGGCTTTAGTTTATCAAAATCGGCTGTTTCTTGCATAGCAATACAAGCCTCCGGACAGATTTTTGAGCAGAGAGCACAGCTGATGCAGAGATTATAATCCGTTTCCGGCCGCGCTGTCCGCCAGGGGCCGGTCTTATTGCTTAAAGTAGTATTTGGTGGAGTGATCAGGGATATCTTTTTATTTTTCATAAGCTTGCGTTACCGCCTGGATATTTTTATTAATAATTTCTTCGCCCTTCTCAGCGAATTTTTCCTGGATGGCCTTCCGGAGAGATTCCAGGCTTATCAACCGGGTATATTTAGCAAAGGCGCCTAAGATGATGGTATTGACAATATTTTTTTTAAAGATGTTTAAGGCAATCTCCGTAGCCGGAGAAAAGTATAGATTGCTGGGCTTGATTTTTAACTTCGGCCATTTATTTTCCGGAGCGTTAATAATAGCTTTCGTATCCGACCGACAGCCGGAGAAGACGTCGACTGTATCCAAGAGGCTGGCGTCTTGGATGATTAGAACGGTCGGTTCATAAATTTGTTCCCGAGTGATGATCGGCTGGTCACTGATTCTGGCGAAAGATTGGATTGGCGCGCCGGTCCTTTCTACGCCAAAATTCGGGAAAGCCTGGGCCTCCAGGCCGTCATAGAAAGCGGCGATAGCAATTAATTCAGCGGCTGTGACAACCCCCTGGCCGCCGCGTCCATGAATGCGGATTTGTTCCATATTATTTATTAATCAAATCACTAATCAGCCCCAGGAATGTTTCCTCGGGCAAGTAGCCGGTCAAGCGCCCTTCGTTAATAAACCAAGTCGGCGTGCCGTCGATCTGCAATTTTTCGCCGTCTTCAAAATCTTGCCTGATTTGGGCTAAATATTTTTGCGTTTCCCGGCAGTTGGCAAATTGGTCGCTGTCTAATTTAAGGCTAACAGCCAGCGCCTGTAAGGCGGCGGTCAACTCATCTCCGGTGACGGTAAGCTCATCCTGGTTAGCGAAGAGGAGGTCGTGCATCTCCCAGAATTTATTTTGTTCACCAGCGCAACGGGCCGCTAAAGCAAGCTCGACCGAGTTTTCATGGAGCGGATAGTCGCGGAAGACTATTTTTAGTTTATCGGGGTATTGTGCGGCCGCTTTTTTCAAGCCAGCGACAGATTGCTGGCAGAAAGGGCAGGCAAAATCCGAGAATTCTATTATTGTTACGGCTGGTTCCTGAGTCGCACCTAAGGAATAGTGGCTGCCGTCGCCGGCAATCGTTCCTTGATAAATTCGCTGCTGGTCAATTAGGGATTGCTGGGCGGCTGTCCGCTGGATTTCTTTGATTTTTTCTTTAACATAGAGTCCGGCGACGATGGCCAATGCCAGAATCAGGCCGATAATTATCAAACCTAACCTGCCCCACCACTTTTTATACCACGGTCGGAGTTTTTTTTCGTGCCGCGCCTTCATGGCGGCATATTCCAGGCGTTCTTCTAGGCTCATATGTTAATTTTGAAAATTGAAAAATCAGGCTGTTTAAAGTATACTTTTATTATAACATAAAATATGAAATTAATCTCTTGGAATGTTAACGGAATTAGAGCGGTTGCTAAGAAGGGCTTTATTGATTTTTTAAGCCAAGTCCGGCCCGATATTTTAGGCTTGCAGGAGGTAAAAATCTCTGATGCTGTCCGAGAAACAATAGAGTTTGACTTTTCCGGCTATCAAGAATATTGGCATTCTGCCAAGCGCCCGGGATACAGCGGGACAGCTATTTTAGTCAAAGACGGCTTCAAGGGTGTCCTAGGGATAAAAAATGGCCTGGGACAGGAGAAATTTGACAGCGAAGGCCGTGTTCAGACATTAGAATTAGAGAAGTTCTATTTCTTAAATATTTATTTCCCTAATGCTAATCCGGAACTGACGCGCTTGGGCTATAAGCGGGAATTTAATGAGGCTTTATTGAAATATGTGAAAAAATTAGAGAAGAAGAAGCCCGTAGTCATGGCTGGCGACTTTAATGTCGCTCATGAAGAGATTGATTTAGCCCGGCCTAAAGAAAACATCGGTAGTCCGGGGTTTACGTCAGAGGAAAGAGGCTGGATGACTAAATTTTTAGCCGCTGGCTTTATTGATACCTTTCGCCTGTGGAATGGTCAGAAAGTCCAATATACTTGGTGGAGCTTCCGGGCCGGCGCCCGGTCACGCAACGTCGGCTGGCGGATTGACTATTTCTGCGTATCCGATAAACTAAGAAAACAAGTGAAAAAAGCCTATATTTTAGATAAAATAACGGGTTCGGATCATGCGCCGGTGGGCCTGGAAATTAATTGATATATATTTATGTATAATCATCAAGCGATAGAAAAAAAATGGCAGGAGATTTGGCGGACGACTAAGCTCTATGAGACGAAACAAGATAAAAAGCGCCCCAAGTACTATGTTTTAGATATGTTCCCCTATCCTTCGGGAGCCGGCCTTCATGTCGGCCACCCCAAAGGCTATATCGCGACCGATGTCCTCGCCCGCTTCCGGCGCATGCAAGGCTATAACGTCCTGCACCCGATGGGCTGGGACGCTTTCGGCCTGCCGACGGAGAATTATGCTATCCAGAATAAGATTCATCCCCGCCAAGCCACGGAGAAGAACATTGCCACCTATAAGAAGCAGCTGGAGATATTGGGCTTTTCCTATGATTGGTCCCGCGAGGTCAATACGACCGACCCCCAATACTATAAATGGACGCAATGGGCTTTCCTAGAAATGTTCAAGAAAGGCCTGGTCTATGAGTCCAATGAGCCGATCAACTGGTGCCCGTCGTGCAAGACTGGCTTGGCTAACGAAGATTTAGAAGACGGCCGCTGCGAACGCTGCGGCAGCGAAGTGGAGCAGAAGCCGCTGCGGCAATGGGTGATTAAGATTACTAAATACGCTGAACGCCTCTTAGACGACTTGGATAAGCTACCGGACTGGGAGGAACCGATTAAAGAGATGCAGAAGAATTGGATCGGCCGGAGCGAGGGAGCAGAAATTAATTTCCAGATTCCCGAAACGGAGCAGTCTCTCCAAGTGTTCACTACTCGGGTGGATACGATTTTCGGCTGTACCTATGTCGTCCTGGCCCCGGAGCATCCTCTGATTCAAGAATTACGCCCCCGGATCAAGAATTGGCCGGCGGTGGCGGAATATTTGGAGGTGGTAAAGAATAAGACAGTTCTTCAAAGGACTGACCTCAATAAAGAGAAGACGGGCATTATTTTAGAAGGCCTTAACGTCATAAACCCCTTTAATAATGAAGCCGTAGCCATTTTTGTAGCTGACTACGTCCTCGGCAGTTATGGCACCGGTGCGGTCATGGCCGTGCCGGCCCATGATAATCGAGATTGGGAATTTGCCCAGAAATATAATTTAGCTATTAAGACAGTCGTCTTTCCTCTAGATGGGAATCACTTAGTGGGGCCAACCCTTTTTACCGAGGATGGTCTTTTGCGAGAGTCTGGTGAGTTTTCTAATCTAGAATCGGCGGCGGCGCGGATTAAGATGACCCGCTGGCTAGAAAAGAATAAATTAGGCACCAGCCGGGTGAACTATAAGATTAAGGATTGGGTTTTTTCCCGGCAGAGATATTGGGGCGAACCGATCCCCTTGATCCATTGCGAGAAGTGCGGTGTCGTGCCGGTGCCCGAAGAAGATCTGCCGGTCGTCTTGCCGGAAGTAGAGAGCTATGAGCCGACTGGTACCGGAGAATCTCCCCTAGCGGCGATGACCGACTGGATCAATGTCGTCTGCCCTAAATGCGGCGGAGCGGGGAAGCGCGAGACTAATACCATGCCACAATGGGGCGGTTCCTGCTGGTACTATTTAAGATATATTGATCCGCAGAATGACCGGGCTTTAGTTGATAAGCATTTAGAAAAATATTGGTCGCCGGTTGATTTCTATGTCGGCGGAGCGGAGCACGCCACTCGCCATTTAATCTACGCCCGCTTCTGGCATAAATTCCTCTATGATCTAGGGGTTGTGAAATATTCCGAGCCATTTATCAAATTCAAGCAGGTCGGCCTAATCATGGGCGAGGACAACCGCAAGATGTCCAAGCGCTGGGGCAATGTCATCAATCCTGACGAGATGGTCGCCCAGTTCGGCGCCGACGCCGTTCGTGTCTACGAAATGTTCATGGGGCCGTTTGATCAAGCAACCAGCTGGAGCACTAATGGTTTAAGCGGCGCCCGGAAATTCTTAGAGAAGATTGAGCGGCTGTTTAATGTTCTAGAAAATAAAACTGCCAGCTCGGACAAACATTGCTTGGCCTTGCTCCACAAAACGATTAAAAAAGTAGGCGAAGACATTGAAGCCTTTCATTTCAATACCGCCATCTCCGCTTTGATGATTCTTGTGAATGAGCTGGGTAATCTAAAACAGCAATCCGGCAAGTCATCTTTAGATCAAGATGCCTCCCGCCAGCTGTTGCAGATTCTCGCGCCCTTCGCCCCGCATCTAAGCGAAGAGCTTTGGGAAAGATTAGGGAACAAGGACAGCATATTCCAATCCCCTTGGCCGCAGTATAACAAGAAGTTGATTAAGGACGAGACCATCAACTTAGTTGTTCAGGTTAACGGCAAACTCCGTACTACTCTCTCAGTCGCGCCGGACATCTCAGAAAAAGAAGCTTTAGCCTTAGCCCGAGCCGAAGAGGGCGTTGAGAAATGGCTCAGCAACACGGAGATTATCAAAGTAGTCTTCGTGCCCGGTAAACTTTTAAACATCGTCGTTAAATAAAAAAAACAGCCCCTCCTAAGAGGGGTGTTTTTTGAGACTTATCCTGAGGTTGAACTCTTCGTTGACAGTGAAATAATTATAGCAATAATGAGTCTGGTTGGCAAATCCTTAGGGAAGAATAGGAATAATAAAAACAAAATGTTTTATGAGTGATTTATTGCCTAAAATTAAAGAAATATGTCAGCTATTTAAAATTAGCCCCCAGCGTTCCAAGGGGCAGAATTTTTTAATAACCGAATCGGTCTACGACTATATCATTAAAGCGGCTGAGATCAAGTCGACGGACACTGTCTTAGAGGTCGGTCCGGGCTTGGGCTTCTTAACAGCTAAGCTGGCCGCTCAGGCTCAGCAGGTCATTGCCGTAGAATTAGATGACCAGCTGGCGGAATATCTCCGGATGGGCTTTAATCTCCAGGACGACTCTAAGGTCGTTATAGTAAATCAGGATATTTTAAAATTTAATTTAGCTAATTATCTCCCCTCTCCGGAAACTCCCTACAAGGTCGTAGCTAACTTGCCATATAACATCACTTCTTTTTTCTTGCGCCAGTTCCTATCTTCCGCTCATCGCCCCCTTAGTCTTATCCTCATGCTGCAGAAAGAGGTGGCCGAGCGTTTGACGGCGGCTCCGCCGGACATGAGCCTCTTAGCTGTCTCTGTCCAGTATTATGCCCGGCCGGAAATTTTAAAGATTATCAAAGCCGGCAATTTTTGGCCGGAGCCTAAGGTGGACAGCGCCTTGGTTAAGCTGACAGTCACCAAAAAAGACAGCTCCCCGGAGACAGATAAGCGCTTTTTCCGTCTGGTCAAGATGGGCTTCAGCGCTAAGCGGAAAATGCTGAAGAATAACCTGGCCGCCGGCCTGAAAATCGCGCCGCCTCAGCTGGAAAACATCCTCAAGGCCAGCCGCCTCAACCCGCAACTGCGCGCTGAGAAACTCAGCCTAGCAGATTGGGAAAAATTATTTGCGGCTTTGCGAGATTTTGTGGTATAATAAAATTAATTTAAGACACGCAAGCTCCACGAAGATGCCCAGAAATCCTTTAGAGAAAAATAACGCTCCGCGCCCTCTGGCGAGCCTGCCCCGGCCGCAGAAAATAGCGGTGCTGTCTTTGTCTTTATTAGCAATTTTGATTGTCTTTTTTTGGGCTTGGCAGTTTCGGGCCAACATTAATCGCCCCTTTAAAGTTGAAACAGCTAAAAATACTAATTTAACGACAGCTGATCCGCGCCAACAAGACACTGACGGTGACGGCCTTTCCGATTACGATGAGGTGAATGTCTACAAAACCTCCCCCTACCTGGAGGATACCGACAGCGATAATATATTAGATAAGAAAGAAGTGGAGCAGGGCAGTGATCCGAACTGCCCAGCTGGCCGGAATTGCAATGCGGTTACGACTGAGAACAATAGTTCCGCTGGCACTAATATAACAGAAACCAACCCCATCCTATCCGACAACCTGAATTCTTCCGGTACGCCGGAAGTCATCCTACAGAATGCCCTCAGCGGTCAGATTGATGCCGCCGGATTGCGCCAGCTGCTCTTAGATGCCGGCGGTGATAAGGCCACGCTAGATCAGATTAGCGACGCTGAGCTGATGACCATCTATCAAGAGTCTTTACAAAATCAAACGACGCAATCGCCATAAAATAAAATGATGTCTTCTTTCTCAGAAAAAAAGAAGCCCGGCCTGAAAGCCAGCTCCAAGGTGGTAGTTTTTTTGTTGATCTTCGTCATGGCCTTTTCTCTATTAGCGCCGACCAAAGTAGCTCAGGCGCAGATTCCTGTGACTGATGCCTTAGCGAGCGCTTGGAATGCCGGCACCACCGTTTGGAATAAAATTCAGAAAGTCTTAGGAGAGTTATTAAGGAAAGTCGGCTCTATTGCTTTCCAGCAGGCTGTCCGGAATACCCTTAATCGGGTAGCCTACGATACAGCTACTTGGATCGGTTCCGGTGATGATGGCCAGAAACCGTTATATATAACTAAAAAATGGTATGACCATTTGGGCCAGATTGGCGATGAAGCCGCCGGTGATTTTCTCCAATCCTTTGTCCAGAATTTAAACCAGCCCTATTCAGCTCAATGTCAGAGCGATTTAGACAAGTGCAATGATAGTTGCAATAAAGATTTAGAACACTATTCTAGTATCGGTGCCCAGTTCAACATGAAAGATTGTTTAGGCCTCTGCACGCAATCCGCCCTGCGCTGCCAAGGTAGTTCAACCGGCTCGGATGGTACATCGCTGTCCTCCTTCACCCCCTCTTTCAACGTCTGCCAGCCGTCTTCCATTGAGGCTAAATTAAGGATTGGTTTGGGTTTGGTAGAACAGACTCGGCCGCAGGGTCCGAATTGTACAGCCTCCGAGATGGTCAAGAACTGGGGGGATGCCGCCAGCCGCCTGACCGATTACCAGGATCCTAATTTTTTGGACAATTTTTCCAATATCTTCGATCCTCGCTCTAATGACTTAGGTATCTATATGACCGCCCGAACGGATCTGTCGAGCAAGGTTTTTGATACCCGCGAGGTAGAGGGCTTGAATTTGACGGCTAATAAAGGCTGGACCAATACGACGGATATTGCCGGCAAGTTAAAAGGCCTGCCCGGAGAATCAGAGAGAGCCTTAGAGGATACTGAAGCGCGCCAGAGATCGGAGTTCGCCAAAGTCAGCGGCGATATTTTAGTAGATACCGCTAATGTCTTCTTGAATCAATTAGCCTTAACCTATTACCAGAGATTGATGCGGAATTTAAGCAATACAGCAGAGAAAGCTAACTCTGGGTCTGGCGAGACAACCTCTCCAACCGGTGGCGCCACGGCGGCCGAAGGCGATCCTAATGCGATTTCTTACGGCGAAGGCCAGTTGAAAGATAGTTTAGCCAATATTATTAAGCCGAGTTTTGGCGTCCGAGCAGATTACGATATTCTCTCTGACCTGACGATTTGTTTGGACCCTAAGAGCCCGGGTCCGACCAACTGCGTCATTGATGACAAGTTCCTGCAGGGCATCGCCGAAAAGAAGACGGTTATTGAGGCTTTGAACGAAGGCTACCTGCATGGCGACTGGCAGTTGTCCGCCGACACGCGCGCCGATAGCTACTCTCTCCGCAATCTAGCTATTTTAAGAAAATACCGCGTCCTGCCGATCGGCTGGGAGGTGGCGGTCCAGAAGATGGCCGCTAATTCCATCAAGGCTACTTTAATGGATTTGGTTTCTTGTTTTGACTATACCGACAAATATACAAGATTCAGCGCGGAATTCAATGTCCAGAATCAGGCCTGGTGCCAAGGCTTAGTAGATCCTAACTGGGTCCTAAAAGCGCCTTTGAATTATTGCAAGAAAGAAGGCGTCGGCGGCCAGGTTCTCAATAAATATGTTACCCCGGGGATTAAAGGCTCGGGCGGAACCGCTGATACCTTAAGCGCCCTGTCCATCGTCCGCGGCGAGGAGTATTGCGCGGATGACCAGAGCTGTATTAAAGAGAAAGACGACGGCAGCTGCGAGGCCTATGGCTATTGCAACGAGGAAAAGCGCATCTGGAAATTCAATGCCGAATCTTGCGAGCCGATCAATAATACCTGCCAGGCCTTTATCAGCCCTAACGACGGCCAGGTCGTGGCCTATTTGGAAAATACTTTAGATTATGGCGATTGTAACGCCGATAGCGCCGGCTGCCGGCAATATGCTTTATTCGGCGCCTACGCCTCTTCCAGCGGCGCGGTCGCTTGGAATTCTTCCAGCGCCAAATATTTCAACAAGCATCTTAGCGGCTGTCGGGAAGAAGACGAAGGCTGTACAGAATTATTGCGTCTCAAGCCGACTTGGGGGTCAAACTTAGTTCTTAATTCTGATTTTCAAGCCGATGAAGTCGGCGACACGACAACGGGCAGCTTCTTGAATAACTGGCCGGTGTTTGCCACGGGTAATAATCATACGGCCTCCATCGTTGACGCCTATACCGAGCTCGGCGGGTCAGTTGGTAAGATTTTAAAATTAGAAACTTCCGGTGGCAGTAATATTATGGTGGAGACTTTCTCCAACCACAATGATTCTTTAGTGCCAGACAACTTGCAAGTCATCCCTGGCTATTCCTATACCCTTAGCGCCGACGTTTATTTAACCAAGGGAGATAAGGTCCAAGTAGTTTTGGGAGCCGAGGACTACCAGGTCTATGGCCAAGTGAGCGAAAAGGACGCCTGGAAACATGTTAGCGTCACCCGAACCCCGGTCGACGGTTTTAATGACCCGTCATTTATCATCGCCGGCTATGCGGTGAGCGGCGATATTGTTTTCTACGTTAAGAATATTAAATTAGAAATTAGCGACTGGGATACGGGTTATAGTGTCTATGGCTCCTTCAAGACTTATGAGAAACTATTGCCGCCCTATTTAGAGCAGTCTTGCTATCAGGATGTTGATAGCACCAACAAAGATTACCGCCTAAAAGCTAATGCACCGGAAGTCTGTTCCCAGTTCGCCCGCCGCTGCAATAAAGATGAAGTGAATTGCGAGCTCTATTCCGGCGTCAATGACGTTTTTGCCGTGCCGGCCAAGGTGACGAGCGGCGATTATTGCCCGGGAGAATGTCTCGGCTACGATGTTTATATTGCCAAGACATCATACTTCAATTCTCCTCAGGCGGAGAATTTAATCCCCGATAAGTCTCAAGGCTGTCGGGCAGAAGCTGCCGGTTGTAACGCTTTTACGAATTTAGACGCCTTAGGCCAGGGCGGGGAGCAGTTAGAATATTATACGACTCTTAAGCAATGTATCCTGCCCGATCCGGCCCAGTGCGGTGATTTCTATTCCTGGGAGGGGACGGAGAATGGTTATCAGCTGAAGGTTTATAGCCTAAGGAAGACGGGGACTGTCCCTTATGTGCCAAACTATAATGCCGCTGAATGTAACGCAGATATCTTTCAATTACCACCCAGCGATCCGAGCTATAATCCGGATTGTCGGGAATTCTATAGCGTGAGCGGATTAGTCTCTTACCGTCTCCTTTCCCAGACCGTTACTTGTTCCGCTAATTGCCATCCCTATCGCCTAGCCGAGAACAATTATGATCAGACGGTTACGCAGCAGCAGTGCGAAGATGATGAAACGGGATCTATGCACTGGGATCCGAGTCGCGTCGCCTGCGTCGTCTGCTTGAATGGCGGCGAATGGAACCAGGCTAATCAAGCCTGCGTCTACCAGGCAATACCGGGCGAAGGCAAGACCTGCACGGCTGCTGAAAACGGCTGTCGGGAATATAACGGCAATAACGGCAGCAACGTGCAGATTATCGCTTCCTATGACTTTGAATCCGGCTTGAACGGCTGGCATGCCAACTGCGTCAATGGTGTTAGCCTGAGCACAATTTCTAATACGAAAGATGGCCACTCTTTGATGTATAACGACGGTGCCAGTAGTTGCGCTTCAGTCGGGGAAAATAACGTTCAATCCACCCGCCGGCCCTTGATTGAGCGCGTCTTAGCCGGCCAGAATGAGGCCGCCCAGCTGAAAGTCGGTACGGGTGTCAAAGAGGGCGCCGCCTATAACCTCAAATTCCTCGCTAAAGCGGCCAGTAATGTTAATGTAGATATCTATTTCTTAAACGCTACGACCGATGAAACCGCCCACTTTAACGCCACTAGCCCGTTGACAATCACCGGCGACAATCAATGGGGCATCTATCAAGTCAATTTAGACAACTTGAACCATAAGGTAGGCGAGCAGGAATTTTTAATCATCACTGCCAGCGGCGATTTCTATTTTGATAACATTGTCCTGACCGAGATCACCGACCGCTATTATCTCATTAAGAATACCAGCCAGATTCCGAACGTCTGCTATTATGATATCTTTGATAACTATCAAGGCACTGACTATAATCTCGGTTGCTCCCAGTATACGGACAGAAGCGGCCTGATTCATAACTTGCGGCAATTCAGTCAGCTCTGCGCCGATTCTTCCGTGGGCTGCGAACAGCTACTCAATACCCAGAACTATACGCCGGCGGCGAGCGGCGTCTGGCGCGATTTAAACGAGAACGGCGTCTGCGACAGCAATGAGCCGGATTGCGTTACCGTTCCCGGGGACAGCGCCCTCTATGCCATCTTTGATCCCGCTAAACAGTGCAACTCAGCTGATTTAGGCTGCAGCCGCTTAGGCCAGGATCAAAATACCGGCAGCGGCGTAGATTGGCTAGATGTTTTTGCGAAGAATAATCCTAATCAATATAATCAGATTTTATGCGGCAGCAGCGAAGTCGGCTGTGAAGAATGGCGGAATGCCGATAATAATCAGTCCAGCTACTTCAAAGATCCGGGCAACAATACTTGCAGCTACCGCGATAGCCAGGATCCGACGAGTCCGGGCAAGGCTTGGTATAAGATACCGGTTAAGCGCTGCGATAATAATAGCAGCGGCCAGATTGAGGGGAACGAGAAAGGAACAGCCGTCTGTGCCAGCGTAGCAGATTGTAACAATAAGCCTTGCATCTTAGACAACAATGATTATCTCTGCACCGTTTCCTATCTCAAGACCATCGGCTTGGGCGGCGGCGGCAACCAAGTCCCCGTACCGGACAGCTCCGCCGGCTTATGCGAAGCCAACAGTTCAGGCTGTACTGAATATATTGATCCAGTCAGCCAGTTCTCCCCCAACCTGTTATATAACCCCCAGATGCTCAATGGCGCGGAAGGCTGGTCGTTGTTCGATTGCGGCGGCGGCCCAGGTTGTGGCGATCCTTATATCACTGGTAATTTTTCCTATTTCTATTACCAAGAGATTAAATTAGAACCGAATAAACTCTATATTTTCCAGGTGCCGTCAGCCGTTAATAATTCTACCGAGGTGAGCCTGACATTCAACAGCTTGGCTAAGCCATTATTAAGCAACAACACTTTTGGCACCTCAACTAATAATTTCCTCATCACTGGCTATAGCAAGCCCCTGATTTTCCATACTCTAAGCAATACTAAAGCGACGGTGCGGTTTGGAACCAACACCTATATCTCCCCGGGTTCAAACGCTTCCGGTCCAGTAACAGTTAATATCCGCTCCCTGGTCATTGATTATCAGAATAGGAATAATGTTGATAAGCAGAGCTGTAATGGTAAGGTGGAGTTTGACAACGGCTGCATCTTATTCAATGAAAGGAGTATTAATGGCGGCCAAGGTTTGTTTGACTTAAAGAACAGCTGGGATGCCTATGCCACTTTAGACCGCCAGGCGCCGGAGAACTGTAATTCCAGCCAGGCCGGCTCCTGTACCGCTAACCAATTAATCAAAGTCAGGCCCGACCGGGTTTGCGCTAAATGGTTTGATTGTTTAACTTATGTTAAAGATCCGGAAACCAATGAACGGACCTGTTATGCCATCGGCGAATGCGACCGCCTGAACGATAAGAATGAATGCGCCAATTTCTTAAGCGGCGACCAGGCTACTTCGACGAACTTTTTTGACTCCGAGAAGGATAAGAATAGCAGCGGCTATGCTCTCCTGGATAAGTATTACTTCAGCCAGATGAAGGAAGTCGGCCTGAATGCTGAAGCCCATTTTGATTTTGAGGACAGTGCTCCAGCAGTATATTGCCAAAAAGCTGGAACGACTAACGCTTGCAATTTTTCCAAAGGCATACTTAAAGAAACCTTAGTCCGCGAACCTGAAGGTGCCCCAACCGATTACCCGGCTCAGGGCAAGAGCTTCCTGAAAGTACCGTCCGCCTATGAAATCATGCCGCATTCCAAGTCCGTAGTTATTCCGGTAGTTAAGAGTACTGATTTAGCGAATCCGGTATATTACTATTTAAATTATTTAGTAAATACTAAAGGATCGGGCTTAGCTGCCCGAGTGCAAATTAATTTTGTTAATGCTTCGGGCAATCCCGTGGCGGGCGTCAGTCCAATAACTCAGGATGTTACCGCTAATTATGGCTGGGAAAGAAAGATTTTCCGTTTTTATGTTCCAGATAATTCTGCAGTTAAGGGCGTCCAGATAGTTTTGCGAAGCACAGATCCTTCCAAAGATGGCTTTATCTATTTTGATGATTTGCATATTGAGCCAGTCTTGCAGGTTGGTGATAACAACTATGCCGCTAAAGAATGCCGGCTTTATCCGACTAGCGACAGTCTGACCTGTACTAATAAAGATAGCAATGTCATCCGCGATGGCCTGGAAGGCTATTGTCTAGAGCATGATCCGGATAATCCCAGTGTCTGTTTGCTCTGGTATCCAGTAGATCAAATTGGCGCCAGCAAGATTAATCGATCCAGCTTAGGCTATCAAGGCAAATTCCCTCTAAGCTACTGCACGGAAGCCTCAGGAGATTTTGAAGTTATGGAAAAACGGGAAGCGTATGTTGCTGCGGTTGAAGGGTGTGATCTTCATAACATGATTTACAGCACTTGCTATTTCAGCACTAGCGACGCGGGCGGAAATAACAGTGAAGCTTTCAGAGAGACTAATGGTAGTTGGTATTGTTGGCAGGGCGGAGGCACAAGAATTCAGAGCCCCACTGCAATTCAGAATATTTGCGGCTCAGACATGGTTGGTAAGTATTGGGCATATCGCCGTCAGCATAATGGCTACTATGTATATTTTTGTGTGCCTGCCTATTTAAACGAGTGGGGAATGAATGGCAGCAAGAACGTCCTTTATTCGAAAGGAGAGGAGATATCTGTCAGTGGTACTTGGTGCCATGCGGAACAGACTGTTCCAATGACTTGGCCGCGTGAAGCCGGTTGGTTTAAGTATGACGGTTTAGATAATAATGACTCTGATTATTTCTGTGGCAGTTGGCCGATTAATTGTTATAAATACGATGAAGCTAAGCTGGCTAACCCGCCCGTCCGAATTTACGATTATCGTAATCCGCCAGTCGATGAAGATAGCATGAAATTGATTGCTGACTCGGATCAGGATAAGGTCTTCCAGCTCACCTGCAACCGTTTTACCCAAGTAGTGGATTCTAATGGCAGTAATTATGCTTGGGCCGGCCGGACCGGGGTAAATTCAGCTGACCCCCTAGATACTCCGCCCTATTTCATTGATTTATTAACATCGCAATATTTTGGCAAGACTTCAACTAGTATCCATAAGATTAATAAATATGGTCGCAATCGTGAGGAGGCGCCTTTTGGAGCAGCAGTCTGGCCGGATGATTTTAATCTTTTGTCAAGCCAAAAGATCGAATTGCGAGATCAGTATTCCGAGAAGAACAACGAGGATATTTTTGCCGGCCGACCCTACGGCTGCGCGGCTAGCACAACCATCGTCAAAAATGGCGGCGGTTGCCTTAATATCGGTTATTGTAGCTTGGATCCCAGCGTCTATTGCGTGTATTATCCGGGAGCCTATGATGCCGTCTTTAATTTAAATGGTCTATCTTGCGGCAAAGAAGGCTATGGAGTCTGCCAGCCATTATGGAACCAGTATTTAAGGGAAGGCCTGGGCAATTTGGTGGATGATAAGGATATTCTCAGGACGCTATTCCTTAAGTCATATAATAATTATTCATATAATTATACCAATCAGGGCTATGATATTAGTCCGGCTGGGGCCTATAACGAAACTAACCCATCTGGTGTTTTGCCGGAATGTCAGAATAGTGTCCGGCTTCTTCAGTCTTATTCCAACCCCTCTCCACTAATGTCTGGTTCCCGGCCGTCAGACTTTTGTGCGGTGTACCCAGAGATTGATAATATCAGGCTAAGGGTAGCGGCTACAGACGAAGAGATACAACGTGACGAACTAACCTATTTTTATACCCTCCCCGCGGCCGGAGTTTATCGCTTCTCATTCACCAGCACTATTGATAAAGAACAACAGCCGCTTAAGTTGATTTATATTGATTGGGGCGATGGAAATCAGCAGGTCATTTCCGGCCAAGACAGCCATTCTGATCCGGCTAATCCGCATAGTATTTACCATTTTTACAAGAAGGGAGATATGGTAAAGATATCAATCGCTATTTATGACAATTGGTGGCGCTTCGCGGGCTGTACGAATGGTGTCTGCATCAATCCTTTTGGGATTTAAAGATATATTTGCAAAAATTTTGATAATGTGTTATCATTTTATTACCTTAAATATCGTCCTTTAAAAAATATATAATATTAACAAAAATACTGTAAATCATGAAAAAATTTTGGTTATTTTTAGCCACGATTGCCATTTTTTTGGTAACCGGCTGCAGCAAAGAAGACGATGGTCCGGTTCCACCGGATAATCCTCAAACCACGAAGATCACCTTCTCAATCAATACTGATTTTCCCGATGGGGTATCGGTACAGAATTTGGAGATTTTCTTCGAATCTGACAAAAAGCCTTTAGTTGTTAGGGCAATAAACATGGGATTGGATACGGTGACGTTCACTGGCCAAGAGGCCAAAGATTTATTGGGTGGTGACGTCCGGATCGGATTGACTTTTGTTGATCCCCTATTAGGCGGTCAGCCTTGCACGCTATTATTTTCTGGAGAGGAATTTATTTTCCTCACCGTTAAAGAGAATAATCAGCTCAGCTGGTCATTGTCAGTCGATCCCAATCCTCAGGAACAAGTGATGTTTATCGTCACCGCATTTTTTCCGGAAGGAGTGACTGTCGAAACCTTAGGTTTCGGTATATTCTGCCAAGAGACAGCTTATGAGTTCAGCCAAGAGATTTTTCCTAATACTACCGATACCATCTATTTCACAGATGAACAAGCCGCTAATTTTGTCGGCAAAGAATGCGTGGTTTCAGTAGTATTTTCAGAGGCTTTCTTAGATGGCAATCTTTGTTTCCCGATTCCTGTGGAGAGCAACCATAGAACCCTGATTCCGGAAACGATAACCGTCTTTGAACAGCACTATGTTCTCCCTTAAATCCTTCATTGGAATTCTTTTCATTTTTTTCTTCATTCTGTAATTGTCCGGGCGCGTGCCCACTCTCAAAGGCCCGCCGCTTTTCAAAAAACCGAAAAGTACGGCGGGTTTTTTAATTGA
>Ga0172375_10003449_pt1 | contig 24002 bp, 20 predicted proteins | sample LakKiv1m_FD_114537 | JGI IMG/M metagenome (GOLD analysis project Ga0172375, IMG submission 114537) | Freshwater microbial communities from Kabuno Bay, South-Kivu, Congo - kab_092012_11.1m | ecosystem: Environmental > Aquatic > Freshwater > Lake | place: Democratic Republic of the Congo... | reverse complement strand
CGCCTCCTCGATGAGCTTCTGGTGGCGCCGCTGGATGCTGCAGTCGCGCTCGCCGAGGTGCACGCCGTGGCCCTTGCCGTCGGCGAGCACCTGGATCTCGATGTGGCGCGGCGCGCCGATGTATTTCTCCACGTAAACGGCGCCGTTGCCGAAGGCCGCCTCGGCCTCGGCCTGAGCCTGGCGCACCGCGCCGGCGAGCTCCGACGCCTCCTTGACGATGCGGATGCCCTTGCCCCCGCCGCCGGCCGACGCCTTGACCATGACCGGCAGGCCGATGTCCCGGGCGACGACCTCGGCCTCGAGAGCGTCCGCGATGATGCCCTGGGAGCCGGGCGTGACGGGCACTCCGGCGGCGGTCATCGTCGCCCGCGCCGCCGCCTTGTCGCCCATCAGGTCGATCGACTCGGGGCTGGGGCCGATGAACTTGACGCCCTTCTCACGACAGAGGCGGCTGAACTCGGCGCGCTCGGCGAGGAACCCGTAGCCCGGGTGGATGGCCTCGGCGCCGGTCTGCAGCGCGGCCTGGATGAGCGCCGGCATCACCAGATAGCTCTGCGCCGCCGGCGGTGGACCGATGCAGACGGCCTCGTCGGCGTAGCGCACGTGCAGGCACTCGGCGTCGGCCTCGCTGTACACGGCGACGGTCCCGACGCCCAGCTCCCGGCAGGCGCGGATGATGCGGACGGCGATCTCGCCGCGGTTGGCGATCAGGATCTTGTTGAACACGGACGCGCTCCTTGCTCGCTGTCGCCGGAGTATAGCAACCACCGGCGCCGGCGCCCGTCGCAGGCGATCGCGGCCTCCCGCCCTTGTCCGGCGCCGCCCGGTGTTGTCAGGGACCGAAACGCTTTGCGCGGCCGGCGGCTCATCCTTCCGCGGCCGCTGCCGATACTCACTGCGAGACCGGGAAGGACAACTCACCGGGCTGCGGCCCGGCATCTCATCCTCTCTCAGCCGGGCCGGTCTCCTTCGATAGACACACGGACCGCCCGCATCCGCGTGAAGGCCCCCGCCGGCCCGGCACTTTCTCTCTCCTCGCGATCGAATGTCGACCCGCCACGGACCTGGCCGCGGTCTTGCGCGCCACGCCATGCGCTAGACTAGCGTCGCGATCCTGCGGGAGGTCCGTGTGCCCACTGCGTCCAAGAAGACCCTCACGATCATCGACGACGACGCGGAGCTGCTCGACGAGCTCTCGAAGACGCTCGGCACCGACTATGATGTGTGCGTCAGTCTCGGTGATCCCGGCACGATCCCCATGCTGCACGACAAGCCACCGGCAGCGATCGTGCTCGACCTCGACCTCACGGCGTCCGATCCCTTCGAGCTCCTGCGCCTGATCAGCGGCGACCCGAGGCTGCGCGGCACGCCGGTCCTGGCGCTGGCCTCGGACGGCGCCTTCGACACACTGGAGCACGCGCACCGCTCTGGGGCCTCCGAACTGGTGACCAAGCCGTTCATGCCGGAAGACGTCGGCCACAAGGTCGCCGGTCTCATCAACGGGCGCAGGCAGCGCTCCGCCGGTCGTCTCAAGCTCGGCGCCCTGCTCGTCGCCAGCGGGCTCGTCACGCAGACCCAGCTGGACGGAGCCCTGCAGAGGCAGCACAACGCAGGCGGGCGCCTCGGTGAGGTGCTCGTCGCCGACGGCCTCGTCGGCGAACAGGACATCGTGACGGCCGTCGCCGACCAGATGCATATCGGCGTGGCGGACCTCTCCAGGATCACGCCCCAACCCGCCGCCCTCGGCCTGCTGCCTCGCGACTTCATCGTCCGGCGTCGCGTCATGCCGCTCTCTTTGGACGATCACGGACGCCTCGTGCTGGCGATGACCAACCCACTGGACGTCATCGCCATCGACGAGGTCGGCATGCGCACGAAGAAACGCATCGTGCCCGTCATCTGCACCGAGGCGGGATTCGACGAGGCGGTCGGCACCTACTTCAGCTCCCGCGGCAAGCTCATGGACGCCCACGACGAGGCGGAAGAACCGGCGGCCGGAGCCGGCGACGTCGATGCCGACATCATCGAGATCGTCGACGCCCTGCTCACCGACGCGGCCAGCATGTCCGCCTCGGATATCCATCTGGAGCCGCGTGAGGACTCCTTCAGCGTCCGCTGCCGCATCGACGGCGTACTCCACGAGATGCGCGAGTTCCCCAAGGATCTCCAGGCCGGCATCACCAGCCGTCTCAAGATCATGGGCAATCTCGACATCGCCGAGCGACGCCTGCCCCAGGACGGCCGCGCCACGTTCGAGCTGTCCAGCGGCGCGGCCGTCGACCTGCGCCTCGCCTCCATCCCCAGTCTGTACGGCGAGAGCCTCACGATCCGCGTCCTGGAGGCTTCGAGGCTGCCGCCGACGCTGGCCTCACTCGGACTCATCGGCGACAACCTCAGCCGTTTCGAGGACGCCCTGAAGGCCCCTGAGGGAGGCATCGTCATCGTCGGCCCGACCGGCTCCGGCAAGTCGACCACGCTGTACACGACACTCGAGCTCATCAAGTCGCCGGAGCGCAAGGTCTACACCGTCGAAGACCCGATCGAGCGCAAGATCGACGGCATCGTCCAGACCGAGGTCAAGCCGGCGATCGGCCTGACGTTCGCGCAGGCGCTTCGTGCCCTCGTGCGCGCCGACCCCGACGTGATCATGGTCGGCGAGATCCGCGACCTCGAGACCGCCAAGATGGCGGCCGACTCCGCCGTCACCGGCCACCAGGTCTTCAGCACCCTCCACACGAGCGACGCCTCGGCGGCCGTGAACCGCCTCGTCGAGATGGGCGTGCCCCGGTACCTCGTAGCGGCCGCGTGGCGCTGCTTCGTCGCCCAGCGCCTCGTGCGCCGGCTGTGCCCGCACTGCCGCAAGGCGACGACGCTGAGCGACACGCGCTGGGAGGAGCTCGGCCTCGGCCCGGCGCCCCGCAAGCGGTTCAAGGTGTACGAGCCGGTGGGCTGCCCCAAGTGCTTCGGCACCGGCTACCGCGGACGCGTCGGCCTGTACGAGGTCCTCGTCGTCGACGACGACCTGCGCGATGTCATCGCCACCGGCGGCAGCGTCCTCGACATCCAGCGGATGGCTCGCGACGAGGGCGTCGCGTCGCTGCGCGAGGACGGCGTCGCGAAGGTGCTCGACGGCGTCACGAGCCACCTCGAGCTCCTCCGCGTCACGATCTGAGTCGGGTCGGCGCCAGGCCGCCGTCGCCACACGAGGCTACGCCGCGTGTCCCGACCTAGACGTCTGTTCCATGCGCCGCCCCGACCCGCGGCCGATGCAGAAGCCAGGAGACCGGAAGTGGCCTGAGAGAGGACCTTCCCAGTCGACCACGACTCTGGCCGGCGGCGCAAAGCGGGGGCTTGCACCGCCGGCCGTTCCACGTACGACACGTGATCTGCCCCCCAGCGCGCGTGGGCATCTCGCGCCGCACGCGCGTACCGGCGTGCTCCCCATAGGCGAATGACCCCCCCGGGCGCACCGCCTTCACTGGGTATCATCAGCATGATACGGCCGACGGCATGATCCGGATGCAGGGCCGTGAAGCAAGCAGGGAGGCACCCGTGGGCCCTAGTCCGACCAGCCCGACGGCGCATGGCCGGGAGACGACATCACTCGACGTGCCTCTGGAGCATCTCGCCGCCCTCGGCCGGCTGGTGCGCGTCATCAACCGCGACTCCGACCTCGACGCCGCCATGCGCGCGGCGCTGGCCGCAGTGCTCGAGATCCTGGATTTCGACGGCGGCGGCATCTACGTCGTCGACGCCGCGACACGCACGGCTCGTGTCCGCTGCTCGTCGGGCCTTCCGGAGGACTTCGTGGACGAGGTCGGCGTCGTGGAGATCGATGCGGCGCCCTACGCCCCGGTGCTCGATCGCGGCGAGGCTCTCTACCTGGATGACTACGCCGCGTTCTCCGCGGAGCGCGCCGCCCGCTGGAGCTTCCAGGCCATGGCGTCCATCCCCCTGCCGTGTGACGGAACGGTCTTCGGCGCCCTGAACGTCGTCAGCACGCGGCGCCGCCGGTTCACCGTCTACGAACGCTCCATGATGGAAGCGGTGGGCGAGGAGCTCGGCATCGCCTTCTCGCGAGCCCAGGCCGTCGATGCGCTCCGCCGGGCGGAGGACGACCTGCGATCGTTCTTCGAACTCTGTCCCGACATGCTCTTCGTGCTCGACGGCGACGGCGACGTGATCGACATGAACCAGGAGGCGAGCCGTCAGCTTGGCTACTCGCCGGAGGAATTCCGCGGACGGTCGGTCTTCGACCTCCATCCGGCCGAGCACCGGGACAAGGTGGCGAACACGGTGACGCGCATGCTCAGCGGACTGGAGAACGCCTGCTACGTGCCGCTGGTGACGAGCGAGGGGCACGAGATACCCGTCGAGACCAGGATCTCCCACGGTCGCTGGAACGCATCCGACGCCCTCTTCGGCATCTGCCGCAACAGCCGCACCGACCGCGTGCTCGGCGCCGCGGTCGAGGCGCTGACCTCCGCTCTCGAGCTGCGAGACGCCTACACCGCCGGCCATACCCGTGACGTCGCGAGGGTCTCGGAGGCCCTGGCGAAGGAGCTCGGCATGTCTCCCGACCGCGTGGAACTGGTGAGCATCGCGGCCCGGCTGCACGACATCGGCAAGCTGGCGATCCCGGGCGACATCCTCTCCAAGACGACCCCCCTCTCCAAGGGAGAAGTACTCGTCATCCAGGAGCACGCGCAGGCCGGCTACGACCTGCTTCGCCCGATGGAGTTCCTCGGCCCCATCCCTCAGATCGTGCGTCAGCATCACGAGCGCCTGGACGGCAGCGGCTACCCCGACGGACTGACGGGAGAGAATATCCTGCTCGAGGCCAGGATCATCGCCGTCGCCGACGTGGTGGAGGCGATGTCGGCGCACCGCCCGTACCGCGCCGCCCGGCCGATCCGCGCCGCCCTGAACGAGATAGCGGACGGCGCCGGGACGAAGTACGACCGCGACGTCGCGCGAGCCCTGCGGTCGCTGTGGAAGAAGGGCGAGCTGCCGCTGAAGGCGGCGCAGGCCGGCGCGAAGAGACGCCGGCGACCGCGGCAGCCGCCGTCCGAGAGTGCGGTGAGCCCGTCATGAGGGGCCGGCCGCGATCGCGGCAGCGGTCCGCCGCGACGGGACCGGACCCCGGTCCGTCGACGCGCACGGCTCTCGGCGAGGTGGCCCTGCGTGCGAACCACGCCGCCGACGTGGACGGCGCCCTGCGCGCCATCCTCGATGCGACGGTGGCCACCCTCGGCTTCGACGCCGGCGGCATCTATCTCCTCGACGACGACTCGACGGCGAGCGTGCGTTTCTGCCACGCGCTTCCTCCATCCTTTCTCTCAGAGGTTGGGACGGTCGAAGTCGGCGCCCGCCCGTACAGCGACCTGTTCCTCGATGAGCGACCGCTGTTCCTGGAGCACTACGAGCGGCTCGCACCCGGCCGGGCGCACCGCTGGGGCTTCCTCTCGGTCGCGAGCATCCCGCTCGCAGGCCACGACAGGGTCCTCGGCGCTCTCAACGTGGCGTCGAAGCGGCGTCATCACTTCCCGGACGGCCAGCGCTCTCTGCTCGTCGGGATCGGCCGTGAGGCCGGCGCGCTGCTCGACCGCATGAGCGCCGAACAGTCCGTCCGCAAGAGCGAGACCAACCTCCGGGCTCTCGTCGAGACCAGCTACGACCTCTTCTTCGTCATCGACATGCAGGGTCGCGTCCTCTTCACCAACGAGGCGGTGCGCCGTGTGCTCGGCTACGAGTTCAGCGAGGCGCTGGGCATGGCCGTCGAGGAGTTCCACCCCGCCGAGCGACGGGAGGACGCCCGCCGGATCGTCCGCGGGATGGTCGAAGGCCGCACCGATGTCTGCGAGCTGCCTCTCCTCGCAAGATCCGGAGCGTCGGTGCCGGCCGAGACCCGCATGACCCCCGGACGCTGGAATGGGGCGGACGTCCTGTTCTGCAGCTGCCGGCCGCGAGCCGCCGCTGATGACCCGAACGGCCTCACGACCGCCTCCCTGTGGCCGGTCGAGCACCACAAGAACCCTCGCATCGCGATCCATCAGCGGAGAGTGGCCCGGCTCACCGAGCTCGTCGCGCTCGAGCTCGGCCTCCCCTCCGAGCGCACGGCTCTCGCCATGGCGGCCGCCGAGGTGCACGACGTCGGCAAGGCGGGGCTCGCGCTCACCGCGCGTCACACCCCGGGGCTGAGCGCCGGCGACGACGCTCCGGACCGACACCACCCGCAGTTCGGCTACGAGATACTCCGCTCGATCGGCGTCGCGCATCCGATCCCGCTGATCGTCCTCGAACACCACGAGCACTACGACGGCACCGGGTATCCCCGCGGCCTCAGCGGCGACCAGATCGAGACGGAGGCGACCATCATCGCGGTCGCGGATGCGGCCGAGAACCTCCTGAACGGCCGGGAGGGCAGCACCGCCGCCCACGACGTCGGGAAGATCCTGCGCGAGCAGGCCGGAGCGGCCTTCGAACGCGACGCGGCGACGGCCTGCGCCCGCGTCCTCGACAGCGGCTGCTACTCGCCGCCGCTGTGCCTCGAGCCCCAATGACGGCCCGGCCCGCGCCCGCCCGGCTGCGCCGGGGCGGGACGCTGTGGCCCCCGCTGCCGGTCGCGCCGACGAGACCCGGAGCCGTGAAGCAAGACTAAATACCCCTGGTGGGTATACTCGATGTGGGTGCCGCATCGATCCACCCACCGGATGATGGACGACCACGAGACCACGATAGAGCTGCCGATCATCGGCATGACCTGCGCCAGCTGCGTGAGCCGGGTGGAGCGCGCGGTGGGCAAGGTCGAGGGCGTGTCCGCCGCCTCGGCGAATCTGGCGACCGAGAAGGCGACGGTCACGTACATCCCCGCCCGGGCGAGCTACCAGGACCTGGTGGCCGCCGTGCGCGGCGCGGGCTACGAGATCGTCGAGGCGGCCGCCGGGACGACGCCGGGCGGCGTCGAAGCGGACGCCGCGGCCGAAGAAGCGGCGCGCGACGCCGCCTACCGGACGCTGAAACGCAAGGTCGTGGTGGGGTTCGTGCTGAGCAGCGTCATCTTCGCCGGCACGATGCAGCCGCACTGGTTCACGTTCCTGCCGTCGTGGCTTCATGACGGCTACCTGCTCTGGGCTCTGGCCAGCATCGTGCAGTTCTGGGTCGGCCGGCAGTTCTACACCACGGCCTGGTCGGCACTGAAGCACGGGACGACGACCATGAACACCCTCGTCGCGATGGGCTCGTCGGCCGCCTACCTCTACAGCGCCCTCGGCGTCCTCTTCCCCGCCTTCTTCGAGCACCAGGGGCTGGGTGAGCCCATGTACTTCGACTCGTCGGCCTTCATCATCACGCTGATCCTCCTCGGCCGGCTGCTCGAGGCGCGCGCCAAAGGGCAGACGGGCGCCGCGATCAGGGCGCTGATCGGCCTGCAGCCGAAGACCGCACGCGTCGTGCGGGACGGCGTCGAGGCAGACCTCCCGATCGCGGAGGTCCTGGTCGGCGACCGAGTGGTCGTGAGGCCCGGCGAGAAGGTCCCGGTCGACGGCGTCGTCGAGAGCGGCTCGTCGCCGGTCGACGAGTCGATGCTGACCGGCGAGCCGATCCCGGTGGTGAAGGGCGCCGGGGACGAAGTCGTCGGCGCCACCATGAACACCACCGGGTCGTTCACCTTCACGGCGACCCGCGTCGGCTCCGAGACCGCCCTGGCGCAGATCGTCCGCCTCGTCCAGCAGGCGCAGGGCTCCAGGCCGCCGATCGCCCGCCTCGCCGACGTCATCGCCGCGTGGTTCGTGCCGGCGGTGATCGTCATCGCCACGATCACCCTGATCGTGTGGCTTGTCCTCGGCCCGTCGCCGTCGCTCAACTACGCGCTGCTCAACTTCGTGGCGGTGCTCGTCATCGCCTGCCCGTGCGCGCTCGGCCTCGCGACCCCCACCGCGATCATGGTCGGCACCGGCAAGGGCGCCGAGAACGGGGTGCTGGTCCGCGACGGCGCGGCACTCGAGACGGCCCACAAGCTGGACACCGTCGTCCTCGACAAGACGGGGACGATCACCGAGGGCAAGCCCCGGGTGACGGACATCGTCCTGTTCGGGGCCGGAGCCCGCGGAACTCGGCACGGCCTGGGCGAGGACGGTCTGCTGCGCCTCGTGGCAGCGGCCGAACGCGGCAGCGAGCACCCACTGGCGACGGCGCTCGCCGCCGCCGCCGCCGAGCGCGGTCTCGAGCTCCCCCCGGTGACGGACTTCGAGGCGGTCGCCGGTCACGGCATCCGGGCCGTCGTCGATGGGCACACCGTGGTGGCCGGCAACGAGCGTCTCGCCGGCGTGACCGGCGGCGACCGCATCGAGACGCTCGCCGCCGAGGGCAAGACGACCGTCACCGTCCTCGTCGACGGCGAGCCGGTAGGCGCCCTGGCCGTGGCGGACACCGTGAAACCCGGTTCCGCCGCCGCCGTCGCCCGCCTCAGCCGGCTGGGCCTCGAGGTCGTCATGCTGACCGGGGACCGGCGGCGAACGGCGGAGGCGATCGCCGCTGAGGTCGGCATCGGTCGCGTCGTCGCCGATGTGCTCCCGGAGCAGAAGGCGGCCGAAGTGAAGGCGTTGCAGGACGCACGCCGCAGGGTCGCGATGGTCGGTGACGGCATCAACGACGCGCCGGCGCTCGCCCAGGCCGACGTGGGGATCGCCATCGGCACCGGCGCCGACGTCGCGATGGAGGCCGCGGACATCACGCTCATGTCCGGTGATCTCGGCGGCGTGGCGACCGCGATCGGACTCTCCCGCGCCACCATGCGCACGATCAGACAGAACCTCTTCTGGGCCTTCGCCTACAACGTCGCCCTGATCCCGCTGGCGGCGGGCGCGTTCTACCCCGCGTTCGGACTCCTCCTGAGCCCGATCTGGGCCGCAGCGGCGATGGGGCTGAGCAGCGTCACGGTGGTCACCAACAGCCTGCGGTTACGCCGCTTCAAGGGGGACTGAGGCGAGACCGGCGACCCCGCCCACCCGCGCAGCGGAGAGACATGGGCCCGTACGTGACGAGAGGGACGACTCGCGACTCGCGGACCGTCCCTCTCGGCGGGGAAGAAACGATGTCGGGTATGCCGTTCATCGTGTGCCTCGATCACTTACGGCGCTTGCCGTAGCGGTCTTCCCGCTTCACCTGCGTCTTGCTGAAGTGCACAGGACCCATGGTCTCACCTCCTCGACGTGTCCGATCACGAGGACAGTATACCCATCGCGGTATCAAAAACAAACCATCTTGTGAATCTTTGCACAGTTCCACACCGGTCCGGCGCCGGCCGCGAGTGTCCAGAACGGTTAAGCCGGCTCTCGAATGTCATTCTCGCGGCCATTGTCAGCCTGAAAAGCCGGGTGCGAGTATGGAAGCGCGGCTGGGGACGCCGTCGTCCACACTCGCCGCGCTCGAGAAGGGATCCGATGCTCAGGGTTCTCGACCGTCACACCATCGGCCAGCTGCTCCGCACCAAGGGGATCGACGCCTGGGGCGTCGCCGCGAACACCCCGCGCCTGCCGCTGGCGCCCGACTACCCCATCGCCATCTCCGTGGTCATGCGACTCGACCCGCTCATCGTGCGCGCCCTGCGCCACGGCCCCACGATGGACTACCAGCAGGAGTACCTCCGGGTGAATCAGGCGCTGGACGACGCCACGGAGACGCTGGTGGACGTCCTGCACGCGCACGGGAACGCAGCCGAGCAGGTCCCCGCCACCGTCAGCGAGGAGAACGGTCACCGGCCCTTCCCGCACAAGACCGCGGCCACCTCGGCCGGTCTCGGCTGGATCGGCAAGACGGCCCTCTTCGTCTCGCCCCGGTTCGGGCCGGCGGTCCGGCTCGCCACCGTCTTCACGGACCTCGAGCTGCCGCCGGGCGACCCGGTGGTCGAAAGCCGCTGCGGGGACTGCCGCGAGTGCATCGACGCGTGCCCCGCCGGCTGCGGCCGCGACGTCCTCTGGACGCCGGGGATGCCTCGTGACGAGCTGTTCGACGCCGCCGCCTGCCGGCACCACATGGCGCAGTTCACCAGCGTCGACGTCGAGATCTGCGGCATCTGCATCGCCGCCTGCCCCTACACGCTGCGTCACTGACGCGCTTCGGCGGGCGGTAGACCCCACCCGCTCCCCGGACGTCTGTTCCTTGCGCCGCCTCTGCGCTCGTGCTACAGTCGTGTCCTAACTGAAAACAGTTTTCATTTTCATCTGGGGGTGATCAGTGACGTCGGTCGTCGACGATATCGAGAGGACACTCGCGGAGAAAGGCCTGCGGCTCACCCGCCAGCGTCGCGCCGTGATCGAAGCGGTAGCGGCGGCTTCCTGCGGGCTCAGCCCGGTCGAAGTCTACCATGCCGCTCGCCCGCGGTGCCCCGAGCTCGGCCTGACGACCGTGTACCGGACACTCGAGGTCCTCAGCGAGATCGGCGCCCTGCGTCGCGTGCACGGCCCCGCTCACTGCGAAGCCTTCGTGCCCGCGAGGACGGCGCACGGCCACACGGTGATCTGCAGCGCCTGCGGCCGGGCCACCGAGTTCACCGACTGCGACCTGCGCGCCGTGATGGATGCGGCGGCGGCTCAGACCGGGTACCGCATCACCGAGCACTTCCTGCAGTTCGGCGGCCTCTGCGCCGCCTGCCGCGCCACCACCGACGACCCGAGGAGTGAGTGATGCCACACCTGTCCATCACGAGGATCCTGCCCGTGGTGGCGCTCGCCGCGTTGCTGGTGGCCGGGCTCTCGGTGGCCGCCGGCTGCGGTGACGACGCCGGCGGTGCGAGCAAGGCTCCTCTCACCGTCATGGCGACCGGTACGGTCCTCACCGACATCGCGCAGAACGTGGCCGGCGACCGGTTCACGGTCGAGTCGCTCGCACCTTTCGGCGCCGACCTGCATGCCTACGAGCCCACAACGCGGGATCTGGCTCGGGTCAGCGAAGCCGACATCTTCATCCTCAACGGCGGCGGCCTGGAGGAGACCCTCGAGGACACGCTGAGAAGCGCCGCCCCCGACACGACCTTCGTCGTCGCCTCGGAGGGGCTCACCCCCCGGACTCCCCAGCCGGGCGAGCCGCTGCACCACGACGAGGAGGCGACCGGCGAGGAGGAGGCCGGGCATGAGAAGGAAGCAGACCCGCACTACTGGCTCGACCCGACCCGCGTGATCGCCTACGTCGAGAACATCAGGGACGCGTACTCCGCCGCGGACCCCGACGGCGCGGGCGAGTACGCCGCGAACGCGGCCGCGTACATCGCCGAGCTCGAGGACCTCGACGCCTGGATCGAAGAGAAGGTCGCCACGCTGCCCGTGGATCGGCGCGTGCTGATCATGAACCACGTGAGCCACGGCTACTTCGCCGGCCGCTACGGGTTCCGCATCGCCGGAGCCGTCATCCCCAGCGTCTCGACCGGTGCGTCGCCTACGGCCAAGCAGCTCGCGGAGCTCGTCGCGACCATCCGCGAGCAGAACGTCCCGGCGATCTTCGTGCAAGGCATCGAGAACCCCCAGCTCGCGGAACAGATCGCCGCCGAGACCGGCATCACCGTCGTCGACGACCTTCGGGCCGGCTCGCTCAGCGAGCCCGGCGGCGACGCACCGACCTACATCGAGATGATGAAGTCCGGCACGCGGAAGATCGTCGAGGCGCTCAAGCAGTGATGACCGCCGTGCCCGAACCGTACCTGGCCATCGACGGCGCGACCGCCGGCTACAACGGCCGCGCGGCGCTCGTCGACGTGACCATGCACGTCCCCCACGGCGCCCAGGTGGCGATCGTCGGCCCGAACGGCGCCGGCAAGTCCACCCTGTTCAAGGCGCTGGTCGGGCTGCTCCCTCTACGCTCCGGCCGCATCTTGCTCCACGGCCGGACCCCCGGCGGGCAGACCGACCCCATCGCCTACGTGCCGCAGCGCGAGGAGATCGACTGGGGTTTCCCGGTCACCGTGCGTGATGTCGTCATGATGGGGCGGTACGGCCGGCTCGGCTGGTTCTCGCGCCCGCGGGCCGCCGACCGCGAGGTGGTGTCGCACTGCATGGAGGAGCTCGGCATCGCCGAGCTCGCAGGGCGCGCCATCGGCGAGCTCTCCGGCGGCCAGCAGCAGCGCGTGTTCCTGGCGCGGGCCCTCGCCCAGCAGCCGCACGTCCTGCTGCTGGACGAGCCGTTCACCGGCGTGGACGTGAACGCACGCGAGGCGCTCCTGGAGCTGCTCGCCCGCATCCGCCGTCAGGACATCACCGTCCTCGTCAGCACACACGACATGGCGATCGCCGCCAAGCGCTTCGAGCTGGTCGCCCTGCTGAACGGCGGGCTGATCGCCTACGGCGCGCCGGCCGACGTCTTCACCCCGGACCACCTCACCGAGGCCTTCGGCGGCCAGGCGCTCTTCCTCGACGACATGGTGGTGATCGACCAATGCTGCCCCGGCCACGTCGGCGGCGGCGAGGCGCACCGGCACAGCCACGAACCGCATGCGGGTCCCCGATGATCGACTGGCTGACCGAGCCCTTCACCTACGAATTCATGCAGCGAGCGCTCGCCGCGTCGATCATCGTCGGCGTGCTCTGTTCGGTGATCGGCACGTTCGTCGTGCTGCGGGCGATGGCGTTTCTCGGCGACGCCCTCGCGCACGCCATCCTGCCGGGCGTTGCCGTCGCCTACCTCCTCGGCGCCGACCTGCTGATCGGCGCCCTTGTCGCGGCGATCGTCGTCGCCGTCGGCATCGGCCTCTTCTCGCGACGCGGCGGTCTCAAGGAGGACACCGCGATCGGTATCCTCTTCGCCGCCGCGCTTGCGCTCGGCGTGGTGCTGATCAGCACGGTGCGATCGTACGCGACGGACCTCACGCACATCCTGTTCGGCAACGTCCTCGGCGTGACCGCGACCGACCTCTGGATCACCGGCCTGCTCGCCCTCGGAGTGCTGGCCGTCCTGCTGGCCTTCTTCAAGGAGTTCCAGCTCGCGTCGTTCGACCCCGTCCTCGCGCACATGCTGGGCAAGCGCCCGGAGACGCTCCGCTTCGCGATGCTCATCCTGCTGGCGCTGACCATCGTCGTCAGCCTGCAGACCGTGGGCGTCGGGCTCGTGGCCGCGATGCTGGTGACGCCGGCGGCCACCGCCTACCTGCTCACCCGCCGACTGGCCGCGATGATGGCGGTCTCCGCCGCCATCGGCGCCGCGGCAAGCGTCGCCGGCCTCTACCTCAGCTACTACCTCGACGTCGCCTCCGGAGCGGCGGTCGTGCTCTCGGCGACCGCCGTCTTCCTCGTCGCGTACGTCGCCGCGCCGCGCCGGGGGCTGCTCGCCCGCCGCGTTGCGCGGCGGCCGGCGTAGCGCCGCCGCCGTTTCAGCAGTCTCCGGCATGCGCATAGTGCCTTCAGGACACCACACGAGGAGGACTGCCATGCCGACCACGCTCATCCTGGGCTACGACGGATCGGACTGCGCCAAGAAGGCGCTCACGCACACCGCCGGCCTCGCGGCACATCTCGACGACGCCGAGGTTGTCGTCGTCTACGCCTTCGAGTTCTCGATGGGCTACGTGCCGATGGGCATGACCGACTCTCCGCTCATGATGAGCGCCGAGTACGACCAGCACGTCGAGCTCATCCGGGGATTCGGCGAACAGCAGGTGGCCGAGGCCGCGAAAGACCTCCGTGACGCCGGTGTGAGCGTGACCACGCTGGTCGCGGAAGGGCGGCCCGTCGATGTGCTGCTGGAGACGGCCCGCGAGAGGTCCGCCGCCGCGATCGTCGTCGGCAGCCACGGCGAGGGCGCCGTGTCCGCCGCCTTCCTCGGCTCGACGGCGCTCAAGCTCCTCCACCACAGCGAGATCCCCGTGCTCGTCGTGCCCCGCCACGAGAAGAAGTAGACCGCACACGACTGAGCGGCCGTACCGACCGGCGCGGCCGCCGGCCACGCCAACGGCCGCGACTCGCGTGAACGCTCCGCGCAGCCGATGAACCCCTCAGCGGCAACCGCACGGGAGAGGGGAACATGGGTCAGACCATCGCACGTGAACTCACGGCGCTCGAGCGCCTGCTGGACGGCGAGCTCGCCGCCGGCGACGTCGCGAGCGTCCTCGAGCGTCTCGGCGCTCCGGGCTTCCCCGCCCATCTCCTGCCCGAGATGCTCATCTACAACGACTACCTGCCCAAGGCCGCGGAGGTGCGGCCCACGCAGCGAGAGCGCGCCCTGCACTTCATCTGGGACGCGTTCGACAAGCTGCCGCTCAGCATCGTGTGCGACTTCGCGATCCCCTTCCGTCGCCTCATCGCCGAGCGGCTCTTCAAGCGCTGTGGTACGAACTTCATCGCCGACGAGGGCGTGCGCTTCAACTTCGGCCAGTTGCTCGAGGTCGGCGACGACGTCTTCTTCAACCGAGGCGCCTTCTTCGACACCAAGGGCGGCGTGACCATCGGCGACGCGGTCGGCATCACCGAGTGGGTGGTCGTCTTCACGCACAACCACAGTGAATCCGACCACGCCGTGCGCAGCTATTCGCCGGTGACGATCGGAGCCTACGCCAAGATCTACAGCGACGCCATCGTCCTGCCCGGCGTGACCATCGGCGAGGAGGCGATCGTGGCGGCCCGGTCTCTGGTCGCGCGCGACGTCGACGCGGGAGAAGTCGTCGGCGGCATCCCTGCGGTCCCCATCCGCCCGCGCCGGAGCGAAGGCAGGCACGGCGCCGAGCTCCACCACGTGTGGCTCGCCGAAGCGGCGTTCCAGCGCGACCGCGCCCGCAGGGCCCGGTCGCGAAGCGGCGCCGCCTGAGCGAGCGCCGGCCGGCGCGCCGTCAGGCGGCCGCGACCGTGCCGCCGCTCAGCGCCTCTGCTGCTGCGGCTGCCCCGGCGTCGGGTTGGGCTGCGCGGGCTTGGCCGGGACCGGCGTGATGCCGGCCAGATCGCCGATCACGTTGACGAGGCTGCCGTCGGCCGGTACGACGATCTTGGCGTTCTGCCAGAAGGCCTTCTCCACCGTCTCGAGCTTGCGCAGCACCTGGGCGTTGCCGATGAAGAACTGCTCCGCGGCCTCGTTGACCAGCTTGATGGCCTGCGCCTCGCCCTCCGCGGCGAGGATCTTGGCCTGCCGGATGCCCTCCGCCTTCTTGATCTCGGCGCGACGCTGGCCGTCGGCCTGCGTCTCGGTCGCGGTGGCGTAATCGATCGCCGAGATCTTCTCGTTCTCGGCCTTGACGACCTTGTTCATCGTCTCCTGCACGTCCGCCGGCGGGTCGATCTCCTTGAGCTCGGTGCGCAGAATCTCGAGTCCCCAGTTCGCCGTCTCGGTGCGAAGCGTCGTGCGAAGCTCCTCGTTGATGCGCCCGCGCTCGCTGTTCGCCGACTTGAGGCTCAGCGTGCCGATGATGTTGCGGAGGGTCGTGCGCGCCAGCTGCACGATCTGGATCTGATAGTTGGCGACGTTGTACTGCGAAGCCTTGACGCTCTCTTCGTCGATCTTGACCTTGAGGTAGACCTGCGCGTCCACCCTCGCGTTGAGGTTGTCGTTCGTGATGATCGTCTGCGGCGTCGCGTCGACCAGCGTCTCGCGGATGTCCACCCTGTACATCTTCTCGATGCCGTAGGGGATCGTCAGGTGGATGCCCGGACCGGCGAACCGGTGGTACTTCCCCAGCCGCTCGACGAGCCCGCGGTGCGTCGGACGCACGATGCGGATGCCCGAGAGGACCGTCATCAGGATGAAGAGGATGACGATCACGATGACGATGAGTGCTGCCCAGCCCATGACGACCCCTTTCAAGAGCGCGCGGCGCCGGCGAGGGCCACCCGCATGGTGGATGTCACACACACGGGATGCTAGGGCGGCCCGGCCGGAAAGACAAGAGCGGCGCCGTGACGAGGATGGGGCAGGCGGCGCCATCGTGGGCCGCTCGCGTCGCCGGCCGTCACATCGCCCAGGCAAGCATGCTGACCCCGGCGATGGTCACGACGATCCCGACGCTCTGCCACCACGCCGGCCTCTCGCGCAGCAGCATCACCCCAAGCACCGTCGAGAGCGTAGCCGTCTGGGCCTGCAGCACCGAGGCCACCGAGACCGGTCCGAGGGCGAGCGCCGCGCTCCCGGCGAGAAAGCCGATCATGTCCAGCAGACTGACGCCGATCACCCGGACGGCCAGATCCCGGGACGGAAACAGGACGCGACCCGCCGCGGCGATCGGGACCATGACCGCGAGGCCGGCGGCCGACGCGACGGCGACGGTCGTCAGCGGCGAGAAGGCGTCGATCGAGCCGTAGGAGACGAAGACACCGGCCATCGCGAGACTGGTGACCAGGGCGAGGCCGGCGCCGGCGGCCAGACGCCAGCGGCGGCCGCCGTCGCCCCCCGTCCGGTCACGGTCGCGCTCGACCGCCGCCAGCAGCCCGCCGCCGGCGGCGCACACCAGGCCGGCGGCGGCGAGCGCGCCCGGGCGCTCTCCCATGGAGATCGCGATGGCGGCGGCGAAGGCGCCGTCGAGGCAGGCGAGCACCGTCACCAGCGAGAGCTTGCCGACGCGCAGCGCCAGCAGGAAGCTCACGGTCGCCGCCGTGTACAAGAGGCCACCCAGCGCGGCGAGGCCGAGGTCTCCGAGCTGCTCCCGCCGCAAGGGCAGACCGTCCACGGCCAGCGCGGGACCGGCCAGGAGGACGAACCCCGTGGCGAACATCACGGTGATCAGCGTCCTCCACGAGACGCCGCGAACGAGACGCTGGCTGCCGAAGCCCCAGAGAGAGTAGGCGCAGGCCGCCGCCAGACCGAGGACGATGGTCATCATCGGCGCCCAGCCTATCGGGTCGGGGAAGGCGGGGGAAAGGGCCGGGCCCGCGGCGGACGGCGCCGGCCGTGCACCGATGGTGCCGGAGCCGGGGCTCGAACCCGGACGCCGCACGTGGCGACAGGGGATTTTAAGTCCCCGGCGTCTACCAGTTCCGCCACTCCGGCACGGCAGGAGTATACGACGGCGGTGGGGTGTCACGGCGGGGAGGCGGCGGCCCGCGGCGGGGAGGCGGCGGCCCGCGGCGGGGAGGCCGCCCCGGTGCGCCGGTCAGGCGGGAGCCAAGGTCCCCTCGGCGAGCGCCTGCGCGGCTCCCTCCAGGATGTCGGCCTCGCTGACACGGATCGTCTCAAGACCGAAGGCGGTGCACGCTTCACGGGCGATCAGAGCTCCGGCAAGGATCACGTCCTCGCGACCGGGCTGGATCCCCGGCAGGCGGCCGCGGCCGGCGCTCGTGAGCCGGGCGAAGAGCTCGATGGCCGCTGCGATGTCCGCTCGTGAGAGCACGTGACCCTGGACGACGCGTGCGTCGTACTCGCGCATGCCGAGCTTGTTGGCCACAAGCGTCGTGAAGGTGCCGGCCACGCCGACCGCGCCGGCGACGGCGGCGCGCAGGCTCGCCGGCACGCCGGCGGCGATGGCGCCGGCGACGTGGCCCGACAGGGCGGCGACCTCGCCGGCCGGCGGCGGGTCGGCCGTGAAGAACCGCTCGGAGAGCCGCACCACCCCCACGTCGAGGCTGCGCACGAACTCCGGCGTCCGTCCCGCCGACCCGACCGCGAACTCGGTGCTGCCGCCGCCGATGTCCACGAGGACCAGGGGGTCGGGCGGCTCCTCTCCGGCGACGCCGTGACCGGTGAGCCACGACGTGCCCCCACGGAACGCCAGCGCGCCCTCCTCCTCCCCGCCGAGCACCCGCCAGGGCAGCGAGAACTCGCTCTCGAGCGCCTCGAGGAAGGCTCTCCCGTCGCCGGCGTCGCGCAGCACACTGGTGGCGACCAGCAGGCGCCGCGCCGGGCCGAAGGCCTCGAGCCGCGGCGCGTACGCGGCGAGGCAGGCCCGGGTGCGCGCCATCGCGTCCGCGCGGAGACGCCCGCTGCCGTCGACGCCCTGGCCGAGCCGGACCACTGTGGTCGCACGCTCCGCGGGGTGCACCGCGCCGGCGTCGTCCACGTCGGCGAGGAACAGCCGGCAGGTGTTGGTGCCGAGATCGACGACCGCGACCCTCATGCGCCACCGTCCGGCAGCCAGCGGGCGCAACGGCGATCGTCGCACCAGGTGTCCCCGAGCTCGGCGACGACCGAGTCGCCGAGCAGATACCCGGGGGCCGCGAGGGCGTGCGCGACGTGTGCGTGCAGGCACTTGAGCGCGCCACGGCCACGTACGCCACCGACACCGGTATCGAGCGACTCGCCTCCGTCGATCATCGTGAGACCGTGCTCCTCGACGAGCTCGCGACGGCGGCGGGCGCTCTCCGCCGCCGCGGCCGCGACGGACGCCGCCAGTCCCTCGTCCGCGGCGAGCCGGCGCGTCCAGCGGGCCACCCCGCCGGCGCTCTCCAGCCGCGAGACGGCGGACACCAGGGTCGGGCAGGTGCAGTAGTACAGGGTCGGGAACGGCCGTCCCGCGAGGTCGCAGGGGAGATCCTCGACGACGGCAGGGAGACCGAACGGGCAGCGGACCACGACGGCGCTCATCGGCTGCGGCCGGCGGCCGAGCTGGCCGGCGACGACCGCGAGATCGGCGGCGTCGACGAAGCGCGGGCCGCCGTTCACCGGATCCTCACCGGAACAACGTGCGCCAGAGGTCCTCGATGCGATCCAGGAAGGAGATGGAGCTCTGCGTCACCGGCGTCCCAGCCGCGGTCCCGCTCTCCACATCCTCGCCGGGCAGCCCCTTGACGACGAAGACCTGGGTACCCGGGGGCACCAGCATCGAGTCCGCTCGAGCCCTCTGGGCGATGTACGCCTTGGTGGTGAGCAGCTGCACCTGGCGCTCGAGCGCCGCGTTGTCGGCGCGCGCAGCCTGCAGCTCCGAGGCAGCCTCCCGATAGCGGTCCTGCTGCGCAAAGAAGTCCCGGAGCGGCGAGACGTAGAAAGCGGCTCCGATGAGGACGAGGGCGAGGAGAGCGAGTCGCCCGAGGGCGAGCCTGGGCGGCGCGCCGCCGCGCGCGCCGGACGGCGCGCGCCGGTGCTGCCTCGCTGCGGAGGTCCCGGCTGTGGTCGCATGGGCCACGATGTGCAACTCCCGGCTCGCCACCGACCGCCCGCACTGCGCACGGCGGCCACTTCTCACTGCTAGGATTCGCGGCCGGCGGCCGGACTCCCTGCCCGCCCGCGCACGACGGGCAGCGGGCGACCTACTCGGGCAGCTCCTGCAGACTCGCCTGAGCCTGCTGGCCGGCGTCCGACTCGGGATCGATGGCGATGGCTCTGCGGAGCGCGGCGCGGGCCTCCTCGTAGAGCTTCTCGGTCTCGTCCTTCTCGCCGCTCTGCTCGGACAGACGCGCCTCGTGACTGAGGAAGATTCCCTTGTTCAGCCAGCCCTTCTGGTACTTGGGGTCGCTCTCAAGCACACTGCCGACCCGATCGAGAGCACCGGGGATATCGCCGCTGTAGAACAGCGCGACGGCGTAGTCGGTGCCGAGGGCGGGGTCGCCGGGCTGCTTCTTCCACGCCGCCGCGTACACCTCGGCGGCGGCGACGAAGTAGGCGCTGCCCTGCTCGAAGTTCTGCGACTTGAACGCCTCGTCACCCTGGTCGTAGAGGTCGTTGCCGCGATCCACCAGCTCACGGTAGCTCCCGGTGGTGTCCGCTTCTATGACCGCGGCGGCGGCAGTCGTGGCGGTCGTCGCACCGCCCCCCGCATCCCCGCCGAACCCATCCGAGGCCACGACGACCGCCACGACGACGATCACGGCGAGAACCGCGAAGCCACCCCAGATCACGGCCGGAGAGAGCCGCCCGATGGGCTTGGCCGAGGCGGCCGCCGCCTGCCCGGCGACATCGCGCTCGCCGGACCCGCCGGCCTCCGCCCCCTGCCGGTCCGCAGTCCCGCCGCGCAGGGCCTCCTTGACGCCGGCGAGGTTCGCGCCGCACTCGGGACAGAACTTCGCGTCGCCGGAATCGTTGCCGCATTCGGGACAGTACATGCTCGCGATACCTCCGCGTCGTCGTCTGGTGGCCCACCACGGCGCCCGCCAGCCCTTGGCCACGCGCCGGGTGCCGGTTGCGCGACGCCCGGCCGAACGCCGGGGATGGCAGGCTCGGCGACGTACCGGCCGCCGACGTGTGAAGGCATAGTGTGCGCGAGGAAGCACCCGATCCGCAACTCGTGCGGCAGGTGTTCCCGCCGAGCGACGAGGTGCGTGCCGGCGGGGTCAGCGAAGGTTGTAGAACGCGCTCATCCCCGGGTAATACGCCACTTCGCCCAGCATTTCCTCGATGCGCAGCAGCTGGTTGTACTTGGCGACCCGGTCGGTACGCGCCGGGGCGCCGCTCTTGATCTGGCCGGCATTGGTCGCCACGGCCAGGTCGGCGAGCGTCGTGTCCTCGGTCTCGCCGGAGCGATGCGAGCACACGGCCGTCCAGCCGGCGCGCGTCGCCATCTGGATGGCGTCGAGCGTCTCGCTGAGCGTGCCGATCTGATTGAGCTTGATGAGGATGCTGTTGGCCGAGCCCTTCTCGATGCCCTGGGCGAGGCGCTCGACGTTGGTGACGAAGAGATCGTCGCCGACGATCTGCAGGCGGTCGCCGAGCTTGTCGGTCATGAGCTTGAACCCGTCCCAGTCGTTCTCGTCGAGGCCGTCCTCGATGCTGATGATGGGGTACTTGTCGACGAGCGCGGCGTAGTAGTCGACCATCTCGGCGGACGTGAGCTCGCGACCCTCGCCCTCGAGAACGTAGAGACCCCTCTCCTTGTCGAAGAAGCTGGCGGCGGCCGGGTCGAGAGCGATGCGCACATCGTCGCCGGGCTCATAGCCGGCGGCGTCGATCGCCTCCATGATCACCTGGATCGCTTCTTCGTTCGAGCCGAGATCCGGGGCGAAGCCGCCCTCGTCGCCGACGGCGGTGCTCAGGCCTTTCACCTTGAGCACCGACTTGAGCCCGTGGTAGACCTCGGCGCAGATGCGCAGGGCCTCCTCGAAGCTGGCGGCGCCCACCGGCATGACCATGAACTCCTGCAGATCGACGTTGTTGTCGGCGTGCTTGCCGCCGTTCATGATGTTCATCATCGGCACCGGCAGGGTGAACGCGTTGCAGCCGCCGATGTACTGGTACAGAGGCAGTTCGAGCGCGGCGGCCGCGGCGTAGGCGGTCGCGAGCGACACGCCGAGGATGGCGTTGGCGCCCAGTCTGGCCTTGTTGGCCGTCCCGTCGAGCTCGATGAGCATCCGGTCGACGAGGCGCTGGTCGGTAGCGTCGAAGCCGACGATCTCCTCGGCGACCAGGTTGTTCACGTTGTCGACGGCCGTGCGTACGGACTTGCCCAGGTACTCGCCGCCCTCGTCGCGCAACTCGACCGCCTCGTATTCCCCGGTGGACGCTCCGGAGGGGACGTCGGCGCGGCCGACCGCTCCCGACTCCAGCTCGACCTCGACCTCGACCGTGGGGTTGCCGCGCGAGTCCAGGATCTGTCGTGCGATGACATCGATGATGGTGGTCATGGGACTACCTCCGGGAATCACTCGGTGTCTGGGGGCGCGGCTGCCTGAGCCGCCTTGGCTCGTTGGTAATACTCCTCCTGCTCGGGCAGGTCCAGCGCCGTCCAGTCGCGTCCCTCGGCGGCGGCGAGAGCAGCCGCCGCCGTGACGCGACGCCTGAAGCGGCGTCCGGCCTCCCGGAGCGCCAGCTCCGGATCGACATGCAGCAGCCGCGCCACGTTGACGGTGGCGAAGAGCAGGTCGCCGACCTCGTGGGCCACACGCGGGTCGCTGCGTTGCGGGTCGGCGGGTTCCCGCGCGGCCGCCTCGGCGAAGAGCTCGGCCAGCTCCCCGTGCTCCTCGGCCACCTTGGGGAACGCCTCGGCCGCCGAGTCCCAGTCGAAGCCGGCACTCGAGGCGCGCTGCTGGAGCTTCTTGACGTACAGCAACGCCGGGAAGCTCGAAGGGACGTCGTGGAAGATGCCTTCGCGCCCTTCCTGCTCCACCTTGATGCGCTCCCAGCGGCTCTTGACCTCCGCCGGCGTGTCCGCGACGGCGTCGGCGAAGATATGGGGGTGCCGGCGGACGAGCTTGACCTCGATGTCGTGCGCGACGCTGGCGAGGTCGCCGGCGCCATCTTCGTCGAGCATGAGGGCGAGCAGCACGACCTGCAGGAGCAGGTCGCCGAGCTCGCCGTGCTCGGCCGCGAGATCCCCGCTCGCGACGGCGTCGGCGAGCTCGTAGACCTCCTCGACCGTGTACGCCACGATGTCCTTCGGCGTCTGCACGCGGTCCCAGGGGCACTCGATGCGCAGCACGTCGACGATCCGCTTGAGCGACACGAGCTCCTGTCCGAGCACGGCGTCATCGAAGACGGACCCGGCGGGGACCGTGAACACGGCGAGCGACGCCGGGGACGACGCGATGCGGCGCCGCAGCCGGCGCCCGAGATGTGGGCCCTGGGGGCCCGCGAGCGCGACCACGACCTCGCCGGCGGCGGAGCGCCGGACCAGGTCGTCCAGCGCGTCGTCGTCGGCGGGGTCGACCTCGAACAGCCGGCCGACGCCCAGGTCGGCGGCCTCGGCGACGAGCTCGCGGAGCTCGCCCTCGAGACCGGCCGGGACGAAGACGGCGCCGCCGCCGGCGAGCGCCCGCAACGAAGTCGCGGGCGCCAGACCGGCGGCGGCGCCGATATGCACGAGCGTGAGGCTCATCGCGGCGTCGCGTCGCTCGGAGGTGGCGCTACTCGTTCGGCGAAGCCGATGCGGACGCCGAGGCGTCCGGGCTGGGCGACGCGGTCAGGGTCTCGGGGTCGAAACCGGGAGCGTAGACGATGTCGGCGTCCGCCTGGGCCTGCTTGAGCCAGTCCTCCCAGGCGGTGGCCTGCTTCTCGAACTTGAGCTGCTGCTCGATCCCCTCCCGAGCCTCCTCGAAGGTCTTGGTCGAACCCGGCGTCTTCTTGGTGACCTCGATCACGTGGTAGCCGAACTGGGTCTTCACGGGGTCGGAGATCTCACCTGGCTCGAGGCCGAAGGCGACCTTCTCGAACTCCTCGACCATGCGCCCCTTGGGGAAGTTGCCGAGGTCGCCGCCGCTGTTCTTGGAGCCGGGATCGGTGGAGTACTCCTTGGCGACCTTCTTCCAGTTGGCGTCGCTGCTGTCGGCCTTGAGGAGATCCCTGACCTTCTCGGCCTCCGCCTTTGTCTTGACGAGGACGTGGCGCGCGTCGACCGACTCGGCGACCTCGAACTGGTCCTTGTTGTCCGGGTTCTCGAAGTACGCCTTCGCGTCTTCTTCGCTGACCTTGACCGAGTCGTTGACCTTGGTCTGCACGGCCTCCTGCAGCATCTGCGCCTTGAGCTGCATCTCGAGCTGGGCCATCGTGACGGATTGCTCCTTGAGCAGCTTGTCGAGCTTCTTCTGGCCGCCGACCTGCTCGACGATCTGGTCCATGCGCTCCTGGAGCTGCTTGTCGGTCACCGCGACGTCCATCTCGGCGGCCTTCTCCTTGATGATCTCGTTCTGGACCAGATAGCTGACGATGCTCGCCTTGAGCTGGTCGTACTGCGCAGTGCCCTCCTCGGGGAACGGAGGGGCGCCTTCCTGCGAAGCGTACTGTGCCTCAGCCTGTTTCCAGATCTCGTCGAACTGCTCCTGGGTGACGACGCCGTCACCGACTGCGGCGATGGCGCCGGCGGGGACCTTGTTGCCGCCACACCCTGCCAGCACGACGGCCGGCACGATGAAGGCCAGCAACGCCACACCCATGATGAGCTTCTTCATAGACTCTCTCTCCCAGAGATCGACGACCGGTCGTGAGACACACGAGCATTAAGTATAGCATCGAGCGTGGACTCGACCCAGCGCAGGAGCGGGGGCTCGACACCCTCGCGATGGGCCCCGAGTGAAGCCCGCTTCCGCGAGTAGACGACGCGCGATTCGGCGGCGCGCAGCCGCGCCGCCCAGTCGTCGTCGAGGTCGAGTCCGTCGACCTGCAGGCGACTGCCGCGATAGGCGACCGTGCTCGCCCCGAGCTCCGCCGCCTTGATGCGGATCGCCTGCAGCGTCAGCAGG